>OGTB01001660.1_pt1 | contig 14284 bp, 13 predicted proteins | sample 1553611 | NCBI WGS metagenome assembly OGTB01 (sample SAMEA2580032, study PRJEB22360) | human gut metagenome | biome: human gut; feature: human-associated habitat; material: faeces | place: Denmark | collected 2008/2010 | reverse complement strand
TCGTAGTCGCGGCCGCGCCGGCCCCGGACTTTCGCCGTGTGTACTGTGTTTGCGTCCGGCTGTTTATTCGAATGCGACCGCCTGACCGTTGATCTTCACATTGCTGAAGACGGCTTCCGAGGCCTTCTTGCTGTCGCCGCTGTTGGCCGCCAGGCCGATCAGCAGTTTGTCGGGCAATCCGCTGATGGAGACGGACTTTTCCGCGCCGAACGTTGCGCCTCCGTCGAGCGAATAGGACGCCGTGAATTTGTCGCCTGCGCGTTCGAGCCGCACGATGGGCTTTGCCCCCTCGGTTGTGGCTGCCGGTGCGCCTAATGCGCCCTTGTTGCCCTTTCCGGCGGCTTCGGTCCGGTTGGAGTAGTAGAATCCCGTGAGGCTCCGGGCGGCCATCGCGTGGATGAAATCGCCGGTCGAGATCGTTCCTGCGTCAGGAGTGACCAGCAGCCCGGCCAACGCCTGGTTGGTGTCTTTCAGGGCGGAGAAGGAGTCGACCTGCGCGGTAGCCACGAAGTTGCCCGTGACCTCCCGGTAGACGAACCCGAGGGTCTGCGTGCCGCTTTCGAATTTGCCGCATGCCGTGAGCGCCAACTGGCCCCCGTTGCAGACGGCCGTTGCGGCGGTGGTGCCGTTGGAGAGCAGTGTCCAGCCGTTGCCCAGGTCGCTGCCGCCGGGTGTGGGATCGGTTCCCGGGTCGGGGTCCGGGGTCGTTCCGCCGCCCGTGATGCCGCCGTTGTCCACCTCTTTGGGCGCTGCGGAATAGCCCGTCAGTTTACCCACGCCCGAAGCCGAAGGCACGATCTCGGCGATCCGGCCGACGGGGTCCACGATGTAGTTGTACGCCGGCTTGAAGTCGTCGTAGGTATACGGCGTCGCGATCTTCTCGCCGTTGTAGGCCTTGTACTCCACATTGGTGAAGGGGTAGGGCGACGTGGCGTCGGCGGGTTTGTTGTTGAAGAGGTTGCCGCGTTCGTAGAGGTATCCGGCCACCGATCCCGTGAGGTTCGACACCCAGCTGCTGCCGCTCGGTTTGGCCGGGTAGGTGCAGATGTCGGTCGGGAGTTTCACGCCTTCGAAACAGTTGTCCTCGACGAGCACCATCGCGCCGTAGGCGCTGCCTACGCCGTAGGTGGTCACCTGGTTGAAATAGTTGTTGTAGACGTGGGCGCGGCCGAAGCGTACGCGCGGATGGCGCGAACTCGACAGGTCGAAGAAATTGTGGTGGAACGTCACGGTGATCTTCGTGTCGGCCGTCTGGCTGTTCGAGTGGCCTACGAGGCACGATTTCTGGGTCTTGATGAAGTGACACCACGATACGGTGACGTTGTAGGTCTGGTGCGTCACGTCGCACGAGCCGTCCTCGTAGTCCTTCGTCTGGTTGATCGACTCGAAGGTGCAGTGGTCGACCCAGACGTTATTGCTCTCCTGCATCGAGATGCCGTCGGCGCCGTCGTCGGCCTTGGGCATCTTGATATAGATGTTGCGGATGATGATGTTCGAGGATTCGTTGATGAAGAACCCGACGTTTTCCATCAAGAAGTCGTTCGTGCCGTTGATCGTGAGGTTGCCCGTGCGCTTGATGTCGAACCAGGGCTTGCCCGAGCGGTAGCCGTCGTCCTTGTGGAACGTACCGCTCAACCAGACGATCGCGGGGGTCATGGTCTTGTTCTTCTCGCGCAGGTAGAGCCATTCGCCGAACTTCTTGCCGTCGTCGAAATGGTGGATGTTGGCCTCGGTGGCGCCGGCGCCGCCCGTCGTGCCTTCGGCATAGCCGTAGAGTTTGTCCAGTTCGACGTCGCCCGTGACGGGAGGCGTCGGAACGTCCGGATCGGGTTCCGGATCGGGATCGGGTTCCGGATCGGGGTTCTCGACCGGTTCCTTGCCGCCCTCCTGTTCGGTGACGTTGGCGATGCGCACGGAGCCGTTTGCCGCAACGATGTCGGCACGGAGCAGGACCTTTTTGCCGATCAGATCGGGGTGGTCGACCACGTTCAGACGGGCCTGAACGTCCGATTCATCCGGCAGTTCCACGCGGATGCACTTGTCGGGGCGGTACTCGTTGGCTTTCGAGGCCAGCAGGATGTTGCTGCGCGAGGGGGTGTCGGAACCGACGGAACGCACGGCGGCCTTTGCATCGGCTTCGGCCCCGGCGACGTAACCCCGGATCCAGACGGCCGATTTCCCGGCGGCGGCCGCGAGGTCGCCCACGCCGAAGGGATCGTCCTTCGTTCCCGCGGGCAGCGTCGTTGCGGGCGGATCGGGGGTATCTTCGGTGGTGGTGTCGTCGCCGCACGCTCCGGCGAGCAGCGGAACGACCAGCAGAAGCAGTAAAATTCGTTTCATACGTATTGTGGTTTTAGGTTGACGTTTGCTGATAACAAAATTAACCCGCCGGAGGTTGTCCGACGGGGAAATTTTATCCGTTTACAGGGAAAAATCGTCACACGCCCGAAAGGATGCCTCCGGCGTGCCCGGAACTTAACGTTTGAAGCGTTTGGCAAGGCCCCCTTCGGAGGTCTCGCGGTAGAGACTCGGCAGGGCGTGGCCCGTTTCGTTCATCACCTCCACGACCTTGTCGAAGCTCACCATGTGCGAGCCGTCGGAGAGCGTGGCGTAGGCGTTGGCGTCGAAGGCGCGGGCCGCGGCGATGGCGTTGCGTTCGATGCAGGGGACCTGCACCAGTCCGCACACGGGGTCGCACGTGAGGCCCAGGTGGTGTTCGAGACCCATCTCGGCGGCGTATTCGATCTGCGAGGGGGTTCCGCCGAAGAGCTGGCACGCGGCGGCGGCAGCCATGGCGCACGCCACGCCGACCTCGCCCTGGCAGCCTACCTCGGCGCCCGAAATGGAGGAGTTGGTCTTGGCGACGTTGCCGAAAAGCCCGGCCGTGGCCAGCGCCCGCAGGATGCGGACGCGCAGGAAGTTGCGCGAGGAGGAGAGGTGGTAGAGCACCGCGGGCATGACGCCGCTCGACCCGCATGTGGGGGCCGTCACGACCGTGCCGCCCGAGGCGTTCTCCTCGGAGGTGGCCAGCGCGTAAGCGTAGATTTTGGCCCGCGAGGAGAGCGAGTCGGTGTAGCTTTTCGACTTGACCCAGTAGGTCGAGGCCTTGCGGGCGACCTTCAGCCCTCCGGGCAGCACGCCGTCGTTGTTCAGGCCGCGCTGGATGGTCGCGCACATCGTCTCCCAGACCGTGTCGAGGTAGTCCCAGATTTCGGGACCCTCGCAGTCGCTCACATACTCCCAGAAGGTTTTGCCCTCGTGGTAGCACCACTCCTTGATCTCCGAAATGGTCGACAGCGGGTAGATGCTCTGCGGCGTTTCGAGGCGCGAGGCCTCGTTGGCCAGCGCGCCGCCGCCGACGCTGAAAATCGTCCACGCATCGACGACCTGGCCGCCTTTCAGCCCTTCGAACAGCATGCCGTTGGGGTGGAAGGGCAGCACGACCTCCGGTTTCCAGACGATTTCGGTCGGAGCGAGAGACGCCAGCACCGAGAGGATCGCGGCGTCGGTAAGGTGGCCTTTGCCGGTGGCGGCCAACGACCCGTACAGCGTCACGCGGTAGGCGTCCGCATCGTGACAGCGTTCGGCGAAACGTTCGGCGGCTTTCTTGGGACCCATCGTGTGGCTGCTCGACGGGCCGTTGCCTATTTTGTACAACTCCTTGAGTGATTCCATCGTATCGTTGTTTTCGGGGCAAAGACAGTGCAGGCCGGGGGCAAAGACGAATTTATTCGAACCGTGCCGGGACGCCGCCTGTCTGAGCGGAGGTTTATCCGCCGCAAAGATAATGTAAATGTCGGAATTTTCTCTTCCCGAAAGAGATTTGAAGAGATCGGAGGCCTGCCCGGCGGGTTTATAAAACAGGAGAGAAACCGAGGTTTCTCTCCTTGTAGTCTCACCGCGACTCGAACGCGAATCTAGGGTTTAGGAAACCCTCGTTCTATCCCTTGAACTATGAGACCCTGAAAAAAGCGGTGCACCTCCGATGAAGCGCACCGCAAAGATAATAATTTTTCCCGTTTTTAGAAACTGAAACCTACGCCGATCGAGAACGTGTGGGCGCGGGCGGTGTAATTACCCGAAAAATCGGCGATCGGGCTGGTGAGCTGGCTTTCGGGAACGCCTGCCGCCGTCAGTTTTTCGTTCACGATGCCCAGCACCGAATTGGTGTAGGGATAGGAACCCGTGCGCTCCGGATCGGCCGAATTGACATAGCCGTAGGCGATGTCGATGTTCATCCATTTGATCGGGCGGAAGGTGACGCCGGCCGTATAGGCGAGCTTGGTCATCGACGGGGTTTCGGGATTGAGGTAGTCGCTGCGCACCGGGCTTTCGTCGACATACATACCCATGCGCGCCTGGATCAGGTCGCAGGCCTTGTACTCGCCGCCGAAACGGAATGCAAGCGTATTCTTGTAGTTCTTCACCGAGTTGATGTCCTCGATCTTCAGTTCCGGCTCGTTGAACGATACGTTCAGTTCTTTGTAGGCGCTCCAGCCCACCCATTGCAGGTCGACGGCGAACTCCCACTTTTCGGCCGGACGGAATGCGACGGCCCAGGTGAGGTTGGTCGGCAGGGGGAGTTCGGCGTTGAACGTGCCTTCGTCCAGGCGCGGGATAAGTCCCGTGGCGCTCATGACCTGCTTGATCTCGGGCGAGTGGTAGTTCATCTCCGCCGTGCCTTTCTTGACTTTCATATTCAGGCGCGAACGGTAGTTGAAACCGAATGTCCATTGTTCGTGCACGTCCCACATGATACCGACGTTGACGCCTACGGCAACCTGTGCGTCACCGGCCAGTTTGGCCGAAAGAAGCGCATTGTCGCCTGCGTTCGTAAACAGCGGGGCGTATTGTCCCATACCGTTGGCCGTGAGAATCCCGGCGATGGTATTGTTCGTCGCGGCGCCTACGGGGAACATGGAGCGCGAAAGATCGAAGTTGCCCCAGGCGACGGTCAGACCCGCACCTACCGAGAGTTTGTCGCAGATTTTATACGACACGGTGGGCTGAATCTGGAATGCCGTGAGGTTGATGTCCTGAATGAGGTGCGCACCGGCCCAGTTCGACGGCCATTTCATGGCAGAGCCGAACGGTGTGGTGAAGCTGACGCCGATGCCCAGCCGCTCGGTAGGTTTGTAGTTGAAATAGACGTACATCGGGGTCGAAATCTTGTTGTCGGACTCCGCTTTGATGCGGTTTTCGCCCGAATAGTCGATGTTGCTGTATCTTACGTAGGAGGAAATTCCCGTGATGCCGGCCGAAATATCGAATTTGGAGGTCTGGAAAGCGGCTGCCGCAGGGTTGAAATGCAAAGACTCCGAGTTGAGTTTGAGCGCGGTGCCCACGTGGCCCATACCGTTCTGTTTCGAGGAGAGATTGTTTACCTGATAACCCTCGGCGTAAGCGCCGGAGGCGATGGCAGCGGCGGCCAGAACGAGGAAAAGTTTTTTCATAACGAATTAGTTTGGTTTATACTCGGCATGCCTCGCCGGCATGCAAAATCGGGGGCAAAAGTAGGAAAACTATCCCCACGGCCCAAACTTTTTGGCCTAAAATTCCCGAAAAATGTACTAAATGGCATAGTTTTGGCCGAATTGCCCGGTTCGGGCCGGGGGCCTCGGCAAAACGGAAATGGGATACCTTTATAAAAAAGACCTGCTTTGCAGGGCAGGTCTTCCGTCTATTCTTTGTTTCGGGCGTTGTAGGCTTCGAGCGCCTTGCTCAGGATCAGCAAGGCCCGTTCGAGGTCCTCCTTTTTGAGGACATAGGCGATGCGGACCTCGTTGCGGCCGCGGGTCGGGTCGGAGTAGAAGCCCGAAGCCGGGGCGAGCATGACGGTCTCTCCCTCGTATTCGAAATCCGAAAGACACCATGCGCAGAAGTCGTCGCTGTCTTCGACCGGGAGCCGCGCCACGGTGTAGAAGGCGCCCATCGGAATCGGCGAATAAACGCCCGGAATGCGGTTGAGACCGTCGATCAGGCACTTGCGGCGTTCGATATACTCTTCGTAGACTTCGGTGCTGTAGGAGCGCGGAGCGTCGATCGAAGCTTCGGCGACGATCTGGCCGATCAGCGGCGGCGAGAGCCGCGCCTGACAGAATTTCATCACCGCGTCGCGCAGTTTTTTGTTCTTGGTGATGAGCGCGCCGATGCGGATGCCGCATTCGGAGTAGCGTTTCGACACCGAGTCGATCAGCACGACGTTCTGTTCGACGCCTTCGAGGTGGCAGGCCGAAATATAGGGCGAACCGGTATAGATGAACTCGCGATAAACCTCGTCGGAGAAGAGGAAAAGATCGTATTTCTTCACCAGATCGCGGATGCGCTCCATCTCCTTGCGGGTGTAGAGGTAGCCCGTGGGGTTGTTGGGGTTGCAGATCAGGATGCCGCGCGTGCGCTCGTTGATCAGTTTTTCGAACTCCGCGACGTCGGGCAGCGCAAAACCCTGTTCGATCGACGAGACGACCGGACGGATCACGGCGCCCGCCGAGATGGCGAAAGCCATATAGTTGGCGTAGGCCGGTTCGGGCACGATGATTTCGTCGCCGGGGTTCAGGCACGACATGAAGGCGAACAACACCGCTTCGGAACCTCCCGTGGTGACGATGATCTCTTCGGGCGAAAGTTTGATCTGGTATTGCTGGTAGTAGCCCGCCAGCTTTTCGCGGAGCGACCGGTAACCGTCGCTGGGGCTGTATTCGAGTACTTTGCGGTCGATCTTCTTCAACGCTGCGAGTCCCGTCTGGGGCGACGGCAGATCGGGCTGGCCGATGTTGAGGTGGTAGATTCTGATTCCCCGCGACCGGGCGGCTTCCGCCAGCGGAACGAGTTTGCGTATCGGAGATGCCGGCATCAGCTCGGCGCGTTGTGAGATTTCGGGCATGCGTAAAAAGGTTTTGAATGGCGCAGCAGACTATTCAAGCTCGATCGTCGGACGGAATTTGACGGCCTTGCGGGGCGGGATCTTCACGGCCGCACCCGTGCGGGGATTGCGGCCTACGCGCGCGGCTTTCTGCTGCACGCTGAACGTTCCGAGACCCGTGAGGGTAAGACGCTCCCCTTCGCGGAGCGACTGTACGGTCACCCGGATAATGGCATCGACGGCTTTGCGCGCGTCGATTTTCGAAATGTTCGCATCGAGAGCGATAGCCTCGACCAACTGCGCTTTGTTCATATTATTTGCGTGTGAAAAGTTGCGTCTCTTCCTAACCTATTGGCAAAGATATGCAATTTTCCTAAAAGTCAAAAATTATAGTGCGGAATTGGAACTTTGCCGCCCTCCGTCGGGAATAAACGGGATAAAGATTTGGCAGAATGGAAAATCCGTGCTACTTTTGTCTCCGGAAAGATGGCAGAGTGGTCGATTGCGGCGGTCTTGAAAACCGTTGAGCTGCGAGGCTCCGGGGGTTCGAATCCCTCTCTCTCCGCAATAAATGTTGGAAATCAGCAAATTACAAAACAAACACCCAATTTTACACCCAATAATGTAAAATTGGGTGTTTTTGTATTATTTAAGAAAACTGCCGAGCGACTATGCATTGATCAGTGATTCTTTCCATTTACAATTACCTTATGAAGTCATGAAACAAAATCATACACAACACCATGCCGCTACACTCCGATGCGAGCTGAGCCTCAACGAAAGGTAGCATGAACATGACGATAATTGTGGCGCATAGCCAATAGATATAGTTCTTATTTTCGAATTTCATTATCCATCTATTTGCAAATCAAGATTTATAATTTCGCTTGATTTCGTCAATCGACTTGCCGCCGATACCAAAGTTCTCATCCGGCAATTCCTTAATGGTTACGGTGAAGAACTGCGCCGGAATATGGATTATTTCGGCGGCTGTCGCTGTCAGCCGCTCAATAAGTTCTTTCTTTTGTTCGGCGGTCAATGCTCCGCTTTCAACTGATATGTATGGCATTGTAAAAGTGTTTTGGCATTACAAAACGTCTATTCGATTGGAAGATTGTGTTGCTTCAAGAAACTAAGTTTGTCCCAGTAGCCCCTCTGATATACAATAAGATTGTTTTTGATATGGAAGAAGCCGCAACCACGCAACCCCAATGGGTCTTTCCATTCCAATATAGCCCATTCTCCATCTTCAAAAATATTTTCAACAATACAAACCATTTTAGCCGTTGCGAACTCCCCGGCAAACATCCGGCGTATGGCTTCTTTTCCAGCCACGGGAGCGTTCGCCACCTGATGGTTTACGGCATCGTCCGCATATAGCGCGGCGATTCCCTCCACGTCGGACGCGTTGAAACAATCAATCCATTTCTCCAGTACTTCTTTCGGTGTCATTTGATGTTACATTTTTATAATGTCAAAACCATCTCAAATTGTTTACCGGCGAGGCAAACACCTTTGGACGCGAGAAATGCGTCCAAAGAAGGAGTTGGAGATTCGACATTGATTACTTTTACTATTTCAGATTCAGTCATCTCAATCATTTGTTTTAGCAAGGAAGATGCGACGCCTTTTCTGCGGAAAGTCGGATCAACAGCTATCTGGGTAATGTCACCGGACTTTGGAGAGAAAACACAGTATCCTGACAAAACAGAATCAACCATAGCTCCCAACGTCACCAAATCATCACCTGCTCTCTTAATAGATTCAATGTCATTCTGCCAGGATGGGGTAAAATCATGGAATGATTGGGCTGACAAAATATCTTCAGACTTCAGCGCGACGATGGAGCATTTGGCAGGTTTGTCAGATAGATGGTTAACAACCAGTTGCTTCTTTTGAGTGAAGAAATTAAATTCTCGTAAAATCTCGAAACCGAGACTTTCATATATTTTTAACGCTCTTTTATTATGTTGAAGCACCTCAAGCAAATAATTCTCTATACCGGCATTTTTCAGGAATGGCATAGAGTGCGTAAATATTCTTTTGGCAAGTCCTTGCCCTCTGAACTCTTTTCTTGTACCTGTTCCCGTATCGTATGCAGTAAGTTTGCCATTATAGTATTTACCAATACCATTAAACGTGAACGCCACGATATTGTCATCATAGAATGCACCGAATGATAAAGCCGGATTGAAGCCTCGCCGTTTCAGCATTGACTTCAATTCTGTCTTATCCACGCTGATTTCGTAATCCGAGAAAGCTGACTTGAAAGCCGTATATATTTGCTCGAATGAAATGCCTTCGAGGTTTTTTATTTCAATCATGGGTTACTTGCTATCGGATTCGTTACCATTAATTTAATTTGAACAGGATTGAAGCCATGTTCTGACCGAGATTGCGCATATTGGCAATTCCTTCATTATCTTTAAGAACATCGCCAATTTCTCGCCCATAAACCATGTTCCAGTATGTGGAACCAGCAACTATCATCTCCTTGTTTAAGAAAAAATGATTCATTGTATCGACCGCCGTCATACCTCCGGCACGACGAACGGCGGCAACTGCCACGCCCAGTTTGTGTTTCAATATTCCCGGATTGACAGCAGCGACAACGCCACCTCTGTCCAACAATGCTTTCATTCGAGAGGAAACATCTGCTGAATAAACCGGCGAACCGAGAATTATCCCGTCAGCTCCAACTATTTTGCTAAATACCTCGGCAAAACCGTCTTTGCGGAATACACAATTACCTTTACCTTTACAGGCAAAACAAGCACGGCATGGCTCTATATCGACATCGGCCAATTGGATAAACTCGGTTTCAATACCTCTCTTATTCAGTTCCTCAAATATCGTGCGGATTATGATAGCTGTATTACCATCTTTCCGTGAGCTGCCGTTAATTCCAATTACTTTCATAGTCCTTTGTATTGTTCCATTTCAATGCAATTCCAAGTTTCGCCCAAGCAAGAATAGCTTTCTGTTGTTGGAACAATCACGCGCCTGAATCCGGCAGACTTATAGCAATGGATGGCTGACGGATTATTTTCAAAGACACCGAGTGATACTTTCGTAGCACCAAGCGTCTCAAAAGCATATTTGACTGCCATTGAAACAAGAGTTTTACCAAAACCTTGACCACGTTTTGAATCATCGACAATGACGAATCCCAAGCGTTGTTCCGATGAATCATCTGCCGGAGTGCGCAGGGTGATATATCCCACAATGTTATTGCCATTCAACATTGTCAGGGCGCGTTGACTTTGTCCGTCAATATACCGCTCGTGATAGATATTCATATCTTCTGGTGTGACCGGGTAACACTCATATCTGTCAGCGCACCATTGGCGCATAAGATATTCGTTTTTTAGCCAAGTAGTAATTACATTGGCATCTGTGGGCTGATATGGTCTAAGACTAAGGCGCATCATTATAGAATTGTTTTCAACTCTTCATTGCAAAACATTGTCGGGGTAAATTCCACAATCTGATAGTTGGCAATGTCGTTGATGTGGAACGGATCTTCGGAAATAATAGCATCAACCGCTTCACGGTTGTTGGCTTTTATCATTATCACGCCACCAATGCGAGGGATCTGTGGCCCAGATGTTATGAAATCTCCGATGGCATAATGTTTGGCGAGATATTCACGGTGCGCACTCAGATAGTTATCAACCTCGCTCAACGGCTTTTTGTATGTGAGAATTGCAATAAACATAACGAGTCTATTTTTCCAGCGTTTAAGGTGAGGGAAGAATTGACGCATCATGTCTTTAGCCTGTTCCTGTGTCAAGTTCTGTCCTGACTGTTTGTTTATCTCATCAGTGAATTGGGCGCAGTGGTCAATCATCTGCTCCATAGTCATATCCTGCGCAAACTTGCCATCTTTGTAGCAGTAGATGCAATAATCTTCATTGAGTGTGCCATCGGTATTCGTACCGAGGATTTCGTTTGTTAGCGGCATTCCGCAGCTTTGACAGAATTTTTGTTCCATATCGTTTTCCTTTTCGCCCATCAGTCCAACAGGGTAGGTTATTAAATACAAAAGCGTGGACTACCTATGTCAATCTAACTTGACGGCCCTGAGAAAGCCTATGATGCAGATACAACGATAGCAGCCCACGCTATATGCGTGAGAACCACTATGCTATCTCTTGCATCAAATTTGAAAGGCTCTCAGGTTTTCAAGTTACAAGATGAGCATAACGCTTCTTTTTCTTATGTCTTGGAAAGAGTTGCCCCTATCCGAATGCAAAATTAGTTATTTTATTGATGTTTTGCATTATATAGAGTGGAATTATAGCTTGAATCCTCTACTTTTTCTTGGCTCTTCCGCTGATTGTCGTAAACCTTGCCGGAGTTTCTCCCATTGCTCTTTGAACCATTCGCCTATCGGTTGCCTGTTTATTGTAAGCACCAATTTATTATTATCAACCGAACTTTTCTCAATCTTGAAAATATCGTTCTTTATGTCAAACTTTCGTCTATGCTCTTCGGAATAGATTTTCCCATTGCATCTGATTGCTTCTTTTTTTGTCAAAAGATTGTTTACCATATCTTTGGTAAATCCGATGGCATAGCAGAATTTTTCCATTCTCAACATCTCTTTGAGTAAAGGGAACCAGTTGAACGCTTTTTCAAGAATGGTGTTCAATCGTGATATTTCCTTGTCTTTGATTTCAAGCTCTTGATTATGTATTCCTTGTAGGTTACGAATCTGCTTGCCGTGCTGTTCCTGCATTTGTTGCATCTTGGCTTTTAATTCATCAATACCCTTGTCACGCTTGGCAATTTCATGACGTAAATTCTCATTAGTTTGTTCCAAATCTTTCAATTTTCCGCTTCCGAAAAGAGAACCGACACCGCTTGCTATGGCTGTGGCTGCATCGGTAGCTGCGCTTTTGAGTTTGTCGGTGCGTATTTCCGATTTTACCTGTTTGAGTTCTTGCTCAGCAAGAGTTACCTGCTGCTTCTTGTGCCTTTGGGTTTCCTCTATACGTTGCAGTTCGGCTTTCTGTTTCTTTATGATGAAATCGTTACGTTCCAGATGTTCCTTGCCTGTTTCGGTTTTAGATTGTCCTCGTTCCATCAGGAGAATGTCAGAAGCCAAACTTTGCATTTCGGTCATATCCTCGTCATTGAGTTTACAGCTTTTTCCTGTATCGTGGTTCATCCAATCGAAAACGATATGAGCGTGATAATTCGGCTTGAACCACTTTCCATCAATTTGGAAACTCTCTCTGTCTTCAGCTTCGGGTTGTCCGCTCAGCCAATGTCCTTCATCTTTGTGCAGGAAGATTTGCAGCGGAGTAATACCCCAGCGTTGTTTGCACTCCTCGCCAAATTTATGCACATCTGCCAATGTGGTGTCCGCTCTGATGAGCAACACCCCCTCACGGATAGGTGAACACCCTGCCACCTTGATGATTTTTCCGTTCTTGCCTTTGCGTTCACGTTCTTTCTCCTGCATGGCACGTCCGGTCTTTTCCTTGACCATCCGTTTGATGTTGTCGTAATGTGTCCGCAATTCGGTAGTGCCGAAGTCAGGATTTACCCACTGCTCGTTATTGGTGGAAAGTTTGGAAACGACATAGATTCTGGACTCTCCGATGTTGCGTATGTACTCGGCAGTCCTTCGGTTGTGTGCCTCGCTCGATGCGATGTTGCAAGGCTTGATATGTATGCTTGATTTTGTTGCCATAGTTTTTTTGTTTACATTAGATTACTTTGTTCGCTTCCGCAGTGGGGTTCTTAGGGGTGCAACCCATAAGCGGTGATTGCAAAGAGAGGGTCACTCTTTGCTCGGGGTTCTCAGGGGTGAACGCCCTGAGTGGGTTATTAGGGCAAAGCCCTAATCCCCTCGGGAGAGCCCACAACTACGAAAGCGGAGCGTGTAGTTATAGTGGGCTATAACCGAAAACCGTTCTTCTTTTTCGGTGGCTGGGTGTGCGTCTCTCTTACGGACTGGACTTGCCTGTTTCTTTCAGCCTGTTTCTGTAAGTATTCGTTCAAGTCCTTGCATCCGCTGTAGGTTTGCGAAGCGTCACGGATGTATAAATCCCTGCCGTATTCCATACGAATTTGCCGGAGTGCTTCCATCCCTGCACGGTCATTGTCAAAGAAACAATGTATGCGCTCGTAGCTACCCAACGGATAGAGAGCCTTGCTCACATTCGATACAGAGTTCAATACCATATAATCTTGTCTGTCCAGTTCGGGAAATTTCGGGCAATTTTCCAATCTCAAAGTAAGAAATGAAAGATAGTCCATAAATCCCTCGAACACATAACACGTTTCCCTCGCTTTTCCCGCCTGTCTGATGTGGGAGATTTCCTTAGGGGCAATACAGCCCTTGAAATAACGGTTGCGAATCTCATAGCCGCCCGATATGTTTGGAAAGGCAATGGCGAAATACCGTTTGCCGTTGTTGGTGAAATGAGCTTCGCGGCATTCTCTTTTCGCCAGTTCCGTGTTTATTCCCCTTTCCTGCAAATATGAGAGTAGGGCAGGCGAAGAAAGCGGTACAATCTCCAGTTGTTGAAAACGTGGCTCGGAAGATGACTGCTTGCCAAAAGAGAAAGAATCAGGACGGATATGTGGTGTCTGTTCCGCTATGCGTTCCAATATATAAGGTATATGGTCGGTAGCATATAAGTGTGACGCCAGTTCGATGGTGCCGCCGCCTTTGCCGAGTGCAAAATCATACCATTGGTTACGCTCGATATTTACCTTGAACGAGGCTTCAGTTTCTTCCCTTAACGGTGATTTATACCATAGGTTGATACCCTGTTGTTTGACGGGAGAATATCCCAAACTGTGCAGATAATCTGCTATCCTGATTTGCTTGGCTGTCTGTATATCCATAAGATAATTGTTTGAGTAGTTGGTGAATTGATTTATTTTTCTTTTCGCCCGTACCATTTTAAGAAGTACGGTCTATATAACCACTTCACTAAATTGTCGTATATATAGAATACGGCAATAAAGTGAAGCGGTTTATCCATTCCTTGCATCACTTCGCTTTATCCTTAATATATAGACCCACAGAATGAAGTGAAGCGATTGCAGGTAACGGGTTAATAGTGGAAGTCGGGCATGAATGTGTATTTTCTGCCGTTCTCTTGCACTATCATCCGTTTGTTGCGAAGCATGGTGATGAGCGGTACTGCCTTTTGATGGTTCAGTTTTACACCTATTGACGTATAGCTTTTGATTAAAGCATCTTCCAGTTCCTTGTAACCGTATTCCTCTTTCAGCCCGAAAACGGCTTCCAATGCGATGCGGTGCTGCTGTTCGGTGATATGCCTGTAAGGGTCGAACTTTTCTTCCTCGGGTCTTCCCGGTTTCTTGCTTTCTGTTTTGTAACCCTCTATGAGTTCGGGCAAGGCATTGTCGTTGATGCGAAAGGCAAAAGGCTCGAAA
>OGTB01001650.1_pt1 | contig 14394 bp, 8 predicted proteins | sample 1553611 | NCBI WGS metagenome assembly OGTB01 (sample SAMEA2580032, study PRJEB22360) | human gut metagenome | biome: human gut; feature: human-associated habitat; material: faeces | place: Denmark | collected 2008/2010 | reverse complement strand
GCCATCGAGCAAGGTTTTACTCCTATTTGGGGATAAAACAGCTCATGGCGGGCGGCGGCGTTGCCCTTATCGGCACTATCCTTGTACCTCTGCTTTCCGGCTTGTTCGGTTAAGCGCGGGTAGCTGCCTATGCAGAGCATACTTGACGCGATTAACGAATGGATAAAGGAAATCCTTATCGGAGCGATAAACGGTAATCTGTCAACTATGTTCGGGGACGTAAACGAAAAAGTCGGGACTATCGCAAACGAGGTAGGACAGACCCCGCAAGGGTGGAACGCCAACATTTTCAGCATGATACAGACCCTTTCTGAAAATGTAATCGTCCCGATTGCGGGGCTTGTCATTACCTATGTCCTATGCTACGAGCTAATCAGCATGGTAACGGAAAAGAACAATATGCACGACATAGAAACATTCATGTTCTTTAAGTGGATATTCAAAGCCTTTGTCGCGGTGTTTATCGTAACCAACACGTTCAACATCACAATGGCGGTCTTTGATATGGCGCAGCATATCGTTTCCGGCGCAGCGGGGGTTATCGGCGGCGATACGAATATCGACGTTGCCGAAGCCCTTGCCGCCATGCAGGAGGGGCTTGAAGATATGGAAATCCCCGAACTGCTCTTACTTGTGCTTGAAACAAGCCTTGTAAGCCTTTGCATGAAAATCATGTCCGTACTGATAACCGTTATCCTCTACGGCAGAATGATAGAGATTTACCTTTACTGTTCGGTATCGCCTATTCCATTTGCGACCATGACCAACAGAGAATGGGGACAGATTGGAAACAACTACCTAAAAGGGCTGTTCGCTCTTGGTTTTCAAGGCTTCCTCATTATGATATGTGTCGGTATTTACGCCGTACTGGTAAACGATATGATAATCGCAGACAATCTGCACAGCGCGGTATTTTCCCTTGCCGCCTATACGGTTATCCTCTGTTTTTCCCTGTTCAAATCCGGCACACTGGCAAAATCCATATTCAACGCCCACTAAGGGCAGAAAGGAGGTATTTTCTTGGCGTATGTACCTGTACCCAAAGACCTTTCCAAAGTCAAAACAAAAGTCGCTTTCAATCTGACAAAGCGGCAAATCGTTTGTTTTGCGGCGGCTCTCTTAATCGGACTGCCGCTGTTTTTTTTGCTCAAAGGCAGCGCAGGGACAAACCTTGCGGCTATGGCGATGATTGTCGTCATGCTCCCCTGTTTCCTGCTTGCCATGTATGAAAAACATGGGCAGCCCCTTGAAGTGGTGGTAAGAAATGTCGTTCAGACAAAGTTTACCCGCCCAAAGGAGCGACCTTACAGAACCGAAAACCTATACGCTGTCTTGGAAAAGCAGCGAAAACTTGAAAAGGAGGTATCAGCGATTGTCAAAAGGACAAACAAAAAAGACGCGGGAAGCCGCAGGAAACAGGCGTAAGCTGACCCGCGCCGAAAAGAAACAGATTGCCGAAGCTATCCGAAAGGCAAAGGGGGACGGCAAAGCCCGCACCGCACAGCAGACCATTCCTTACCTTGCCATGTACCCGGACGGTATCTGCAAGGTTACGGAAAAGAGATATTCAAAGTGCGTCGTGTTCGAGGACATCAATTATCAGCTTGCACAGGCAGACGATAAGACCGCCATTTTTGAAAACTGGTGCGATTTCCTCAACTACTTTGACGCGAGCGTGAGCGTGCAGCTTTCTTTCATCAATCAAGGGACGCAGCGGGAACAGGCAGAAAAAGCTATCACTATCCCGGCACAGGAGGACGCTTTTAACTCTATCCGCACCGAGTATTCGGATATGCTGAAAAATCAGCTTAGTAAAGGCAACAACGGGCTTGTGAAGCACAAATACATTACCTTTACCGTTGAAGCCGATAACAAGGCGGCTGCAAAATCAAGACTTTCCCGTATCGAAACCGACGTGTTTAACAATTTCAAGGTGCTTGGCGTAACCGCCCGCCCCTTATCCGGCTATGAACGCTTAAAGGTGCTGCATGGGGTATTCCACCCGGAGGGCGAGCCGTTCTCCTTTTCCTTTGACTGGCTTACCCCGTCGGGGCTGTCTACAAAGGATTTTATCGCCCCGTCCTCTTTCCGTTTTGGCGAGGGCAGATATTTCCGCATGGGGAAGAAAATCGGCGCGGCGAGCTTCCTTGAAATCCTTGCGCCGGAGCTTAACGACCGTATGCTTGCCGACATACTGGACTTGGAAACAGGGGTAATCGTCAATTTACATATCCGCAGTATCGACCAGTCGGAAGCAATCAAGACCATTAAGCGCAAAATCACAGACCTTGACAAGATGAAGATTGAGGAACAGAAAAAAGCGGTTAGAAGCGGCTATGACATGGATATAATCCCGTCCGACCTTGCCACCTTTGGCAGCGAAGCAAAGAACTTGTTGCAGGACTTACAGAGCCGCAACGAGCGAATGTTTCTCCTTACGTTCCTTGTGGTAAACATGGCAGACACGAAGCGGAAACTGGAAAATGATATTTTCGCTGCGGCGGGTATCGCACAGAAATACAACTGCCGCCTGACACGCCTTGACTATCAGCAGGAAGCAGGGCTTTTATCCAGTGTGCCGATTGGGGAAAACCTTATCCCGATACAACGGGGGCTTACCACATCAAGCACCGCTATTTTCATTCCCTTTATCACGCAGGAGCTTTTTCAGACGGGGCAAGCCCTGTACTATGGCTTGAACGCCCTTTCTAACAACATGATACTCTGCGACAGAAAGCAGCTCAAAAATCCGAATGGGCTTATCTTGGGAACGCCGGGAAGCGGTAAGAGTTTCGCCGCCAAAAGGGAAATGACAAATGCTTTCCTCATTACCGACGACGACATTATCATCTGCGACCCGGAAGCCGAGTATTTTTCCCTTGTGCAGCGTCTTAATGGGCAAGTGATACGTCTTTCCCCTACGGGCAGGGGCATTGACGGCAAGCCCCAGTATGTAAACCCTATGGACATAAACCTTAATTACAGCGAGGACGACAACCCCCTTGCGCTGAAAAGTGATTTTATCCTTTCCCTTTGCGAGCTTGTTATCGGAGGCAAGGAGGGTTTGCAGCCTGTCGATAAGACCGTCATTGACAGGGCTGTAAGAAATGTGTACCGCCCGTTCCTTGCAGACCCCGACCCGGCAAAAATGCCTATCTTGGGCGACCTTTACGACGAGCTGTTAAGACAGCCGGAGCCGGAAGCTGCCCGTATCGCGGCGGCATTGGAGCTGTATGTTTCCGGCAGCCTTAACGTATTCAACCACAGAACCAACGTGGAACTTTCTAACCGCCTTGTCTGCTTTGATATAAAGCAGCTTGGAAAGCAGCTTAAAAAGTTAGGTATGCTCATTGTGCAAGACCAGACATGGAACAGGGTAACGATAAACCGGGCAGAGAAAAAGGCGACCCGCTACTATATGGACGAATTTCACTTGCTCTTAAAAGAGGAACAGACCGCCGCTTACAGCGTGGAGATTTGGAAGCGTTTCCGTAAATGGGGCGGTATCCCAACAGCCATTACGCAGAACGTCAAAGACCTTTTGGCAAGCCGCGAGGTGGAAAATATCTTTGAGAACAGCGATTTTGTCCTCATGCTCAATCAAGCGCAGGGCGACCGTACTATCCTTGCAAAGCAGCTTAATATTTCCCCGCAGCAGATGAAGTATGTTACCCACACCGAAGCGGGCGAGGGGCTTATCTTCTATGGAAATGTGGTGCTGCCTTTTGTAGACCGCTTCCCGAAAGATACCGAGCTTTACAGGGTAATGACAACGAAGCCGGAGGAAGTTTCCGAAAGCGGAAAGTGAGGTGCAGACCATGAAGCAATATAAATCCCGCGATAAAATCACACAGAAAATGACCCGCGACGGGCTTATTGAGGTAAACGAAACACAGCAGACCGCCGAGCGTATCAGTAAACGGGAACAGGACGCGGATTTTCAAAAGTCCCCGGAGCAGCAAGCGGCGCAGGACGGGACGCAGCTTCAAGGTGTAGCGTCCCAAACTTCCCCGTTACCCCACGCACCGGGAGCTTCCCCCGCAAGGGACACCGCCACAGCAGAGCGCGTTATGGAGCATATCGAAGCAGCACAGACCCGCAGAGCCAGTAAAAAAGCGGTACATAAAGCACAGGAGGAAGTTACCGTACAAACAACATCTTCCCGCTTGCAGTTTACCGAGGAAGAACTTGCCGTCCCGGAACTGGAATGCTATATTGAGAAATCAAACAAAGCCGCTGACCGACTGGACGCAGCAAAGGCAGCTATCCCGAAGCAAAAGAAACTGGTTAAGGAGCGCACCTTTGACGAAGCCGCAGGAAAGGCAAAGACCCGACTTCACTTTGAAGAACAGGAAAAACCGATACCCGGCGGCAAAAAAGGAAACCCGCTGTCCCGCCCCGCACAGGAAGCAGGGATTTTCGTCCACAACAAGATACATTCCGTTGAAAAGGACAATTCCGGCGTTGAGGGGGCGCACAAATCCGAAGAACTGGCAGAGCGCGGCGCAAAGTACGGGACGCGGAAAGTCAAGGAGGGCTACCGCAGCCACAAGCTCAAACCCTACCGGGCCGCCGCCAAGGCCGAGCGAAAGTCCATCGCCGCCAACGCCGAGTTTGTGTATCAAAAATCCCTGCGGAACAACCCGGAACTGGCGCAGGCGGCCAAGAACCCCGTTTCCCGTTTCTGGCAGAAACAGCACATCAAGCGGGAATACGCCAAGGCAGCAAGGGCGGCGGGCCAGACCGCACAGGGGGCCGCAAGCACCGCCAAGACCACGGCTGCCGCAGCCATGAAAGCCGCAGAGAAAAGCAGACAGGCCGCGTCCTTTGCTGCCCGGCACTGGAAAGGGGCGCTGATCGTCGGCGGCGTGGGCCTCATGCTCCTGCTGGTGATGGGCGGCCTGCAATCCTGCACCGCCATGTTTGGCAGCGCCGGGACGGGCCTTGCCGCCACATCCTATCTCTCCGAGGACAGCGATATGCTGGGAGCCGAAGCCGCCTATGCCGCGCTGGAAGCAGACTTGCAGCACGAACTTGACAACTACGAAAGCCTGCACCCCGGCTATGACGAATACCGTTTCGATCTGGACGAGATCAAGCATGACCCCTATGTGCTGACCTCCATCCTCTCCGCGCTGCATAACGGCGTGTTCACTTTGGGGGAGGTACAGGGCGACCTTGCCATGCTCTTTGAAAAGCAGTACATCCTGACCCAGACCATCGAAACAGAAACCCGCTACCGCACCGAAACGAGGACTGACAGCGAGGGAAACACCTACACCGTGGAAGTTCCCTACACCTATTACATCTGCAATGTGAAGCTGGAAAACTTTGACCTGTCCCACCTGCCCATCTACATTCTCACCGAGGAACAGATGGGCTTTTATGCTGCCTATATGCAGACTTTGGGCAACCGGCCAGACCTGTTTCCCAACGGCAGCTATCCCCACGCCTCCACCCCGAAAGAGCCGACCTACTATGAAATCCCCCCGGAGGCGCTAAAGGACGAAGCCTTTGCCGCCATGATCGCGGAGGCGGAAAAGTATGTGGGCTATCCCTATGTGTGGGGCGGCAGCTCCCCAAGCACCAGCTTTGATTGTTCCGGCTTCATTAGCTGGGTTATCAATCATTCCGGCTGGAATGTGGGACGCCAGACGGCGCAGGGGCTTTACAACATCTGCACCCCCGTTTCCCCGGAGCAGGCCAAGCCCGGCGACCTTGTATTTTTCGTCGGCACTTACGACACTGTCGGGATGTCCCATGTGGGGCTGTATGTGGGAAATTCGGTCATGCTGCACTGCGGCGACCCCATTTCCTACACGAACCTCAATTCAAGCTACTGGCAGCAGCATTTTTATTGTTACGGGCGTTTGCCTTAAACGCCAGAAAGGAGTTTTTGACTATGGCAATGAACAAATTGGAGCGCATTGAAAAGGATATTGAGAAAACCAAGGGCAAGATCGCGGAGCTGCAAAAGCAGCTTCGGGAGCTGGAAGCGGCCAAGACCGAACAGGAAAACTTGCAGATCGTCCAGCTTGTGCGCGGCCTCAACATGACCCCGCAGGAGTTCGCCGCCTTTGTGCGCGGCGGTGCGTTGCAGGCGGCCCCGGCCCCGATCCCGGACTTTGAACAGGAGGACAGCGCCCATGAAGAAATCTAAACTGTTCCGCACCTTGACGCTGGCCGTGGCCGCTGCGCTCTGCATGGCGACCACGACCGTTACCGCCTACGCCGGGGGCGCTGACCCTGACCCTGTGCCGCTGCCGGAAACCACCGAGGCCCCCGCAGAAGTGCCGGAGGAAACCGAAGAACCCACCACCGGCGGCATGGAGCCGGAGGGCGTACCCGTTACCCCGCAGGGCAACGCTACGCTGGTGGATGATTTTTTCGGGGATAAGCAGCTTATCACCGTTACCACCAAGGCCGGGAATTATTTTTACATCCTGATCGACCGGGCTAACGAGGATAAGGAAACGGCGGTGCATTTCCTCAACCAAGTGGACGACGCCGACCTGCAAGCCTTATTGGAGGACGGGAAAAAAGAGCCGGAGGTCTGCACCTGTACGGCCAAGTGTCAAGCCGGGGCCGTCAATACGGCCTGCCCGGTCTGTAAAAACAACCTGACCGCCTGCAACGGGCCGGAGCCGAAGCCCCAGCCGGAGGAAGAAAAGCCGCAGGAGAAAAAGCCAAGCGGCATGGGCGGCCTTGTGGTGTTCTTTGTGGTGGTGCTGCTGGGCGGCGGCGCAGCCCTCTACTTCCTGAAATTCAAAAAGGAAAAAGCCGACACCACAGGCAATGACGATCTGGCCGAGTATGACTTTGGAGAGGACGAGGACGACGAGGACGAAGCCCCGGAGCCGGACGAGGATATGACAAGTGAAGATGGAAATAAGGAGGACGAAGTATGAGCTATCAGTTAGTAATCGCAGAGAAACCAAGCGTAGCCCGCAGCATTGCGGGCGTGATCGGCGCAGACAAGAAACAGGACGGCTATATGGAGGGAAACGGCTATCTGGTGAGCTGGTGTATCGGACACCTTGTTTCCCTTGCCGACGCCGGGACTTATGACGAGCGTTTCAAAAAATGGCGCTATGACGACCTGCCGATTCTGCCGCAGGAATGGCAGTACATCATTCCCGACGATAAGAAAAAGCAGTTTGACACCCTGCGTTCTTTGATGGAGCGCCCCGATGTTACCGGCCTTGTGTGCGCCACTGACGCCGGGCGCGAGGGGGAATTGATTTTCCGTTTTGTCTACCAGATGGCGGGCTGCAAGAAACCGTTTCAGCGCCTTTGGATTTCCAGCATGGAGGATGCGGCCATTAAAGACGGCTTTGCCCATCTGAAACCGGGAACTAACTATGACAACCTGTATCAGTCGGCCCTTTGCCGGGCGCAGGCGGATTGGCTGGTGGGGATCAACGCGACAAGACTTTTCTCCATCCTCTACCACAAGACCCTGACCGTGGGCCGTGTCCAGACGCCGACCCTGAAAATGCTGGTTGACCGGGAGGCCAAGATCAGCAGCTTTCAGAAAGAGAAATACCACATCGTCCAGATCGCGGCGGGCGGCATGGAGGCGGCCAGTGAACGCATGGGAAACGCTGCCGACGCCAAGGCCCTGAAAGCCGCCTGTGAAACGGCGCAGGCCGTTTGTGTGTCAGTGACACGGGAGAAAAAGACGGAGCAGCCGCCCCGCCTCTATGACCTCACCACCTTGCAGCGGGAGGCAAACCGCCTGTTTGGATTTACCGCCAAGCAGACCCTTGACTATGCCCAGCAGCTTTACGAAAAGAAGCTGCTGACCTATCCCCGCACCGACAGCCAGTATTTGACCGATGATATGCTGCCAACGGCGGAAGGCCTTGTGTCCGGCTTGTGGCCTCTGCTTCCCTTTGCGGCGGGGCTTGACCTGTCCCCGCAGTTTGGCCGGGTGCTGAACAGCAAAAAGGTGAGCGACCACCACGCCATTGTCCCGACAATGGAATTTGTGCAGAAAGGCTTTGACGGGCTGACCGAGGGGGAAAAGAAACTGTTGTCCCTTGTGTGCTGCAAGCTGCTGTGCGCCGTGGCCGCGCCCCATGTGTACGAAGCTGTCACCGCTACATTCACCTGTACCGGGAACACCTTTACCGCCAAGGGAAAAACCATCCTGACCCCCGGCTGGAAAGAACTTGACCGCCGCTTTAAGGCGTCGTTCAAAACAGACGCCGACGACACCGCCCCGGAGCCTGCGCGTGAACTGCCGGAGATCACCGAGGGACAGACCTTTGACAAGGTAACTGCCGCCGTCACCGAGCATTTCACCGCACCGCCAAAATCCTACACGGAAGATACCCTGCTTTCCGCTATGGAGCGCGCCGGTGCGGACGATCTGCCGGAGGACGCCGAACGGCAGGGATTGGGAACCCCGGCCACCCGCGCCTCCATCTTAGAAAAGCTGGTGCAGATGGGCTTTGTGGAACGCAGGGGAAAACAGCTACTTCCCACCAAGGACGGCCACAACCTTGCCTGCGTGCTGCCGGAAGTGCTGACCTCTCCCCAGCTTACGGCACAGTGGGAAACGGAGCTGACGGCCATTGCCAAGGGACAGGCCGACCCGGAGGGCTTCATGGCTGGCATTGCGGAAATGACAAGGGGCCTGATTGCAAACTACTCCCAGATCAGCGAGAACGCACAGAAGTTGTTTCAAACCGAGCGTGTGGTTATCGGCAAATGTCCGCGCTGCGGGGAAAGCGTCTACGAGGGCAAAAAGAACTACTACTGCGGAAACCGAAGCTGCCAGTTTGTCATGTGGAAGAATGACCGATTTTTTGAGGAACGAGGCAAGGCGTTCACCCCGAAGATCGCCGCCGCGCTCCTTAAAGACGGAAAAGCAAAGGTAAAGGGCCTGCGCTCCCTAAAAACCGGCAAGACCTATGACGGGACGGTGCTTTTGGCCGATACCGGCGGCAAGTATGTGAACTACCGCGTGGAACAGAGGGGCAAGAACTAAAAACAGCAAGCATAGGGAGTGTAGCCACACTCCCGGCAAAATCCCTGACCCGGCGCACCTGCCGGGCCGGGGATTTTCTCTTTGGGGAAGCCCCAAACCCTTATATTATGTGAAAGGAGCGATTCAATGAGCGAAGTGTTTTCCGTACTGCTTCATAACCGACAGCGTTATGAGCAAGGCAAAGAGGGCCTATGGTTTTCTCTGCCGACCACAACCGAAAAACTGCAAGCAGCCCTGCGGGAAATCGGGATCAGTGCCGATAATCCGCAGGACTTTTTCTTGTACGACTATCGAAGCCCACAGGCACGACCTATTAAGCTACCCCGTGATATGGTGCTGTCCGCAGGCATGGATGAATTAAACTTCCTTGCTGCAAGATTGGAAAAGCTGGACGCCGCCGAACTTATGGAGCTGAACGCCGCCCTGACAAGTCCGCAGAGTGATTTTCACAATATCGGCCAGATTATCGACTATCCCGAAAATGTGGACTTTTATGTGCATTTGCCGGATGTCACCGGCACAGGACAGTTGGGCGACTACTATCTAAACCGTTCCGGCATGGTGGATATGCCGGAGGAATGGAAAGCAGGGATTCTCCTGCCCCGTTTTGGCCTGCATATTGCCAACACAGAGCAAGGTATTTTTACCGATTATGGCTATCTGGTAAAAAGCGGCGACGAATGGCAGCGCGTCCATGAGGGCCAGCCGGTGCCGGAATCATACCGGGTGATGGCCTATCCTGCGCCGGAAATTCTGCGGGAGGAAAGCAAGGTGCAGCCGGAGGCGGCAGCACCTACAAAGGCCCCGCAGCCTGTCACCCCCATTCTCTTAAACGGCCAGAACAGCGCCGAGCGCATGAAAGAGATCACCGACCGGCTGGAAACCGGCATACAGGAGCTTTTCGAGAGTGAACGCTACAAAGCCTATCTCACCACCATGTCCAAGTTCCACAGTTACAGCTTCAACAACACCCTCCTGATCGCCATGCAGGGCGGACAGCTTGTGGCAGGCTACAACAAGTGGCGGGACGATTTTCACCGCAATGTAAAGAAAGGCGAAAAGGCCATCAAGATACTGGCTCCGGCCCCGTTCAAGGCGAAAAAGGAAGTGCAAAAGCTGGACGCACAGGGCAGGCCGGTGATGGGAAAAGACGGAAAGCCTGTTACCGAAGTACAGGAAATACAGGTTCCGGCCTTTAAGATCGTTTCCGTCTTTGATGTGAGCCAGACCGAGGGGGAACCGCTGCCCTCTATCGGCGTGGAAGAACTGACCGGCAGCGTGGAACGCTACGGGGAATTTTTCAAGGCGCTGGAACAGACCTCCCCGGTTCCCATTGGTTTTGAGGACATTCCGGGCGGTTCCCACGGCTACTACCACCTGACGGAAAAGCGGATCGCCATTCAGGAGGGCATGAGCGAATTACAGACCCTAAAGACGGCTATCCACGAGATCGCCCATTCCAAGCTCCACGCCATCGACCCGGAAGCCCCGGCCATTGAGCAGGCCGACCGCCCCGACAGCCGCACCCGCGAAGTGCAGGCCGAAAGCGTGGCCTATGCCGTCTGCCAGCACTACGGGCTGGACACCTCCGACTATTCCTTTGGCTATGTGGCCGGTTGGAGTTCCGGCAAGGACTTGAAAGAGCTGAAAGCCTCCCTTGAAACCATCCGGGCCACCGCCCATGAACTGATTACCACCATTGACGGCCACCTTGCCCAGCTTCAGAAAGAACGGCAGGCCCAGCAGGAACAGCCGCAGGGCTTCCGGCAGCCCGGGAAGAACCAGCCGCAGGCCGCCGAGCAGCCAGACCCGGACAGCGTATTTTCCAAGCTGTCCCCCAAGCAACAGCAGGAAATGACCGCCAGCGTAAAAGCCATGCTGCAAACCCTCATTGAAGTGGATTTGAAATCCACCGGCGAAGTGTCGCAGGGAACCAAGGAGGCGGCGCAGGCGAAGGGCTTTTCCATTGCCGGGGATGGAACGCTGGAACAGGCCAAAGCCCCGCAGGAGGCCGCCTACCGTCTGGAAAGCGGCGATTACCTGCATATCCAGACATCGGAAAGCGGCTACGATTACACGCTGTACGGCCCCGACTATAAGGAACTGGACGGAGGCCAGCTTGACAATCCCGACCTGACCCTTGCGGAAGCCGGAAAAGAAATCCTTTCCATCCATGAGCTACCGGCTGGGACAATGGAACCCCTGACCGGCGACAGGCTGGACGGTTTTCTGGAAGCAACCGAACAGGCCAACGCCATTCCCCAGCCGCAGTCATGGAACGGAATCGACGGCCTTTTGAATGGGAAACTGTTCATGCCGGAGGCATCCCCGGCTGACCGGGCCGTCGCCCTGATGGCGCTGGCAGAGAAAAATGCCCCGCGTTTGGGCAGCGAGGAACGGCAGTTGATCGTGGCCTATGCCGAGGCCGTGGGCGATAACGACAAGGTGATCGGGCTTATCAACCGCCTGTGTGAACAGGGCTATGAGTTGCAAGAGGGCCAGATAGATTCCTTTGTGAAAAGCGAGATCGAAAGTGAGATTGCCGTCGCCAACGCCCAGCGGCAGATCGCGCAGAATCCGGCAGCGGAGCCGGTTGTCACGATCCTTTGGAGTGAAAGCCCCCATTTGAAAGACGGCCAGCAAATGCCGCTGCATGAAGCCGAGACCGTTTTCAAGGAGCTGGACAGCGCCAGACGCCATGACCGGGAGCAGCCGGGCTATACGGGCCATTGGTACGACAAGACCAAGTTCCGCATTGACTTTACCATGCAGGGCCAGCCGGACAGCTACGAGGGGCGGCAGGACTTTGGCGACGGGGACGGTTCCCTGATCCAGCATATCCGGGGCTACCACGAATACTACGCGCAGGATGAAAGCTGGAAAAACCATGTGCTGCACCATGAGGGGCCGGAGGCATGGGAGGCGGACAAGGCCCAGCGGGATATGCTGCTGCATGAGTTCATCCCGTATATGGAGCTGCATTGCAATCTGGCCGCTATGGAGCAGGAGGCCCGGCGTCCGCTGCAATCCGGGGAAACCCTGACACCGGAACAGACCGCTTATTTCAACGCGGTTTTGGACTATGTAAATGAGTGCCGCCCGCTTCTCAATCAGGGCCAGTATCAGTTGCCGGAGCCGCCGAAACTGACCGACTTCGACCAGAGCTTGCAGGACTACAAAAAACAGATCGAGGCAGAGCTGGAACAGGAGGCCGCCGACGCCGGTATGACCGTAGAGGAATATGCGGCGGCTGGCTATGAGGCCCCGGAACAGCCGCAGGAAACCACAGGACAGCCGACAAAAGAGCCTGCGGCGTCCGACTACTACTATTCCATCAACGAGGGCGCGGCTCGCCGCGCCAAGGAAATGAACAGCTATTCCGACTACAAGCCCGGCAGCGCCACGGCGGAGTACCGGCATTATGTGGACAATGCCTTTGAACTCGCGCAGGCACAGAAAAAGCGGGTTGACCCCATGTACCATGAGAAGATCGACAGCCTGCTTGACACCTACGCCCGGAAGTTGGCCGCCAATATGAATCATAGTTTTGCCATTGACGCCCGCGTTCCCTCCATCCTGATTGCCGGTGGTTCCAATTTCCCGGTACGCCAGAAAGAAAAGCAGAACGCGGCCCGCGACAGCAATATGCAGGAATGGCAGTATATCCAAGGGCTGCTTGATAAAATCCGCAGTACCGGCATGGGCGGAATCCGGCAGGATGACCCGCAGGCCATCCCCAAACTGCAAAAGAAGCTGGACGGGCTGGAAAAGGCGCAGGAAACGATGAAAGCCGTAAACGCCTATTACCGCAAGCACGGCACTCTGGACGGCTGCCCGCACCTTTCCCCTGAAAACATTGAAAATCTGAAAGCGGATATGGCTTCAAGCTGGCACTATGAAAAGAAACCCTTTCAGAGCTGGGAACTTTCTAACAACAATGCGGAAATCCGCCGTGTCCGGCAGCGGATTGAAAGCCTGACCCGTGCAAAAGAAACGGTCTATGTAGGCTGGGAGTTTGACGGCGGCCATGTGGAGGCCCAGAACGCCCGGAATGAGAAAACCCGGCACACGGAGCGAAACCGCACCGTGGAGGACTTGCTGAAAAACAACAAGACCTGCCCGGAGGAAAGCATCTACCAGATCGGCACGATGGGAGAATCCGTCCCGCCGGACACGCTCTTTTCCATCGTCAATGAGTTTTATGAGGAATTTGAGCGCCGCTTCGGTTCCCATATCCACCTTTTAGACTGGGCGCTCCATCTGGACGAGGGGACGCCCCACATCCATGAGCGGCACGTCTTTGACTGTGAGAACCGCTACGGGGAACTGTGTCCCCAGCAGGAAAAGGCACTGGAAGAACTGGGCATCTCTCTCCCAAACCCTGAGAAGCCCAAAGGCCGGAACAACAACCGCAAGCAGACCTTTGATGCGGTCTGCCGGACAGTTCTGTTTGACATCGCCAGACGGCATGGGCTGCATCTGGATCAGGAGCCGTCCTACGGCGGGCGGGACTATCTGGAAAAACAGGATTATATCCTGATGAAACAGAAGGAGCAGCTGGCGGCGCAGGAGCAGAAGCTGGAAGAACTGACGCTCAAAATCGAGGACGTAGAGACGCTGCTGGATGATGTTTCCGATGTGGCATACGACAAGGCGGTGGAGGTCGTGACCGATACTGTCCGGCAGGAGACGCACAAGGAAGATATTCGTCTGGTGGAGGAAACGAAAAAGTGGGTGCTTTCGCCGGAGCGGAAGGCCCCGCAGAAGGAGCGTGACTACGCTGCCGCCCGTCTGGATGGAGTGATTACCAAAATCAAGCGGGTCATGCAGAACGCCCTGGCAAAAATCCAGAAAACGCTTATGCAGCCGGAGGTCAAGAAGGCCGGTAAGGAGCAGATCAAGGAGAAGGCAAGGGGATCCATCCGGGAGAAGCTGGCAAAAGGCAAGGCGAACGCTGACCGGAAAAACCGGGAGCGTTGGGAACGTGAGGGGCGTATTGCCCCGACCAAAAAGAAAGATATGGAGTTATGAGGCATCTGATTTTCTGCGGAAACCGGGTGCTTTTTTTCTGTCTGGAGGTGAGAAAATCGAATGTGTTTGAAGCGGTGAAGGAGTCTGTCACCACCAGGCAGGCTGCGGAAATTTATGGGGTTCCGGTAGGCAGAAATGGGATGGCCTGCTGTCCCTTCCATGATGACAAACATCCCAGTATGAAGGTTGACCGCCGGTTCCACTGCTTCGGCTGTCAGGCAGATGGGGATGTGATTGATTTTACCGCCCGCCTGTTCGGGCTGAGCAGTAAGGAAGCGGCTCTGAAGCTGGCGGAGGATTTCTCTGTCCGCTATGACGCCAAAGGCCATGACCCGCCCCGCAGGAGGCCGGTCAAGCGAAAAATCAGC
>OGTB01001647.1_pt1 | contig 14427 bp, 10 predicted proteins | sample 1553611 | NCBI WGS metagenome assembly OGTB01 (sample SAMEA2580032, study PRJEB22360) | human gut metagenome | biome: human gut; feature: human-associated habitat; material: faeces | place: Denmark | collected 2008/2010 | reverse complement strand
CGGAATTCCCCGTATCGGATATATGAAAGGCGGTCAGAAAGCCCGTTGGAAAGACGAGGAAAACACTTGACGTCGGAAGATGTCCGTGAGAATAGCAATGCAATACGTGATTGGCTGAAATCGTGCGGAGCGTCCAAAGTCGTCGTACATTTCGATATGGACGTGCTCGACCCTGCCGAAATCATAGCTGCTGTCGGTGTTGTTCCCAGCGGAATGAAAATATCGGAAGTCGTGAGGGTAATAAACGACATCGCTACGGAAAAAGAGATTGTCGGTTTGACCGTTGCTGAACCGATGCCGCGTATTGCGATTCGCATCAAAGAGATGTTACACCAACTACCCTTATTGAAATAATCCGAGTATGAAAGTTTTATTGGTCAATGGAAGTACGCATCCCCAAGGAGGAACTTGGCAAGATCTGAGTGTGGTAGAGGAAGCTCTGCATGAAAAGGGAATCGAAACAGAATGGTTCTGGATTGGCAACAAATCAGTATGAGGTTGTATTGACTGTCGGAAATGTGCCGAAACATACCGTTGTGCATTTTCCGACGACGTATGCAACAAGCTGATAGAATCTATTTTGAAATCCGATGGCTCCATGAACTTGAAATTGCAGGAGGGGCTGCTTGCGTTGCTGCATATCGACAAGCGGTTTGCTCCGGCGCTCTTCGATTTCAACGAACCGTAGAAGATAGATATCATGGAGTTTATGAACGAGAATTAGTGGATGTCTATGCCGAAGTGGGTTTCAAGAATCCATCGCACTTTTCGACCGCTTTCAAGAAACAATACGGCATACTGATACTTCTTTAATCCTAGAATATGAGGAATCAATCGATGTAACTTAGAATGTCGTAATTCCTTTCCGATAGAAGAATTTAACCTTTTCATCCTCTCATTAATCAAATAAAAGAAGTATATTTGCTTAATTATTAAACTATAAGCAATATGACTATCATCGCCAATCCCATTTACGACGCTGTCTTCAAATTCTTAATGGAAGACAAGAAAGTCGCCAAGATATTTCTTTCCGCATTGCTCAAAAAGGATATTATAGACCTTGAAATGCGCCGCCACGAGTATACTTCCATGGAACATACTCGCATCTCACTCTTTCGTATAGATTTTTCAGCAAAGATTCGTGAGAATGACGGTGCAGAACACCTTGTCCTTATCGAACTGCAAAAGACTTGGCTCATTACTGAAACCTTGTGCTTCCGACAGTATCTGGGCACGCAGTATCTTAATAAGGAGAACATTATCGAAGAAAAGAATGAGCATGGACAAAGGCGTACATATGGTTTGCCCATCATTTCTATCTACATTCTGGGACACCCCTTGGGTAACCTGACCGAGCCGGTGGTTTACGTGCACCGCCGCTATCTGGATTATGACGACAATCCTCTTCCTTCTCCCGACCCCTTCATAGAGAGTCTGACTCATGACAGCATCATCGTGCAGATTCCTTTCCTCACCGGACGAACTCGTAACCGTCTTGAACGTCTGCTGAGTGTATTTGACCAAGAATATCGGCAGGCTGATAGCGAACACTATCTGGAAATTAACGATGAGCATCTTGACGATGAAGTGAAGTGTGTTGTTCATCGGCTGCTGAAGGCTGCCGCTGCACCCAACGTGCGGCGTGCCATGGAGATAGAAGACGAAATTCTTTCTGAAATAGAGGACAGGGATACGACAATTATGATGAAGAATAAGGAAATTGAGCAGAAAGAGCAGTTGATTGAGCAGAAAGAACAAGTGATTGAACAGAAAGAACAAGTGATTGAACAGAAAGAACAAGTGATTCGTTCAATGATTAAGATGCTCTGTAAAAATGGGACATCGATTGAAGAGATATCCAAACAATTGTCAATGCCAGTGGAGTTAATCAAACAATACATTGATTAATATATTATGCTTCTCTGATAAAGATATAAACACTATAAAAATAGCAGCAAGCTACTCTTACAAACATGAGTAACTTGCTGCTATTTTTTCTGTTATTGTGCTATTACATTTTCGCTTTTCTTTGGCATATAAACCAGCTCGCTTTTTTATCTAAAATGTAAATACATATCGCGCTACGACCATGTAAAGATAAGAGATTATTGAATCAATAACCGTCCAGTTCTTTTTTTCATTTAATTGCTTGATTTTCTTTTTTCAGGTATAACCGTTTCGAGAATATTTTTTGTATGCTCATGCATTTATTTATGCAGTTTATTTTCCGGTTCGTTACTTTTTAACCGGCTATTTCCTTGTAGAATATTAAAAATAGAACATTAACAGGCTTATATTATCATTTCGAATTCAGTTTGCTCACTTGGTATATTTCAATACTGCCTTCACGGGAAAATGGTCTGAAGGAATGCGTGCTTCATACATTCCGGTGGCTTCATTTTTAATCCGGTAAGTATCTGTCAGCACTCCGTACTTTTCAACAATAAAGTTTTTGGTAACGAAGATATGGTCGATACGGTTGGGAGTATATGTGTTCGGATTCCATCCTGCACATGTTCCATTAGTTGCATATCTCAGTTGCGCGACCTCATAAGAGTCTGATAATATTCCGGATTCATGAAGTACTTGATAACTTTCGCTGGTCTGGTCTACATTGAAATCTCCGGTGAGTATGACGGGGTCTTTGCCACACATCTCTTTAATCTTGCTGATAACCAGCTTGGCACTTTCGCGACGTGCCACTACTCCGATATGGTCCATGTGCAGGTTAAAGAACCAGAATCTGAACTTGCCTGTAATATCCTTGAATTCTCCCCATGTACAGATGCGGGTATAGGCTGCATCCCATCCTTTATTCGGCTTCGAGGTATCTTCCGATAACCAAAAATTCCCGGATTTGAGTAACTTGAATTTATCCTTCCGGTAGAAGATAGGCGCATATTCCCCTTTCGTTTTCCCGTCATCCCGTCCTACGCCTATATAACTGTATTGCGGCAAGGCATTCAACATATCTTCCAGTTGGTTATGTTTCACTTCCTGCGCTCCGAATATATCGAAGTCATGAAAGGTGATTAACTGGGTGAGTACCGGGCAACGCTGTTCCCAGCCGTTTCCGGCTTTGGCATCGTTCGGGTTACTGTTTCGTACATTGTAAGAAGCGACATTCAGTTGCTGCGCATTCAGTATTGACACACCGCAGAGCGCCAATACAATAAAAAGTTTTCTCATTGTTTCTTTATTGTTAGATGGTTATTAAGTATCCTTTTCTTCTGTCTGTCCGCTCCTGTATTCTTTGGGAGAAGTGTTGTATAACTTGGCAAACTCCCGGTAGAAATAAGACTTGTTTGAGAAGCCCGATTTATACATAATCTCGGTAACGGTAAGCTTGGTAGTCTTTAATAGGCCTGCTGCATATTCCAGGCGGATGGTACGGACAAATTCGCTTGGTGTCTTTTCCGTCAATTCTTTGAGTTTACGGTACAATCCCGCTTTGCTTACTCCTATAAAGTCTGCGAGAGAATCCGGATTCATGGATTCGTCGTCAATATTATCTTCGATGAATTTGATAATCTTGTCCAGTAACAGCTCATCCTCTTTATGCATGGTGATTCCATCCCTTACGATGAGAGAGGAACGGCTGGATTTGAAATACTCTTTCATCAGAGAGTATTTATTAATCATATTCTCTACCGCGCTCAATACATGCCTCGGGTGGAAAGGTTTGGGGATATATAAGTCTGTTCCATGTTTGTAAGCGTTAATCTGGTCTTCGATGGAGTTCTTGGCGGAGATATGGATAATCGGAATGTGGGCAGTCCGCTCGTTGGCTTTCAATATATCCGTCAGAGTGATGCCGTCCAGCCTGGGCATCAATACATCGCTGATAATAATATCCGGCTGTTTCTGTTCGATTTCTTTCAGCGCCTCTTCCCCATCGGCTGCTTCCCGAACCTGGTAGTAAGGAAGCAGGATATCTTTCAGAAGTTCGCGGATATTCTTTTCATCTTCTACAATCAATATACTAATTTCCTTTTGTTTTGGGACAAAAAGCATTTCACCGGCTTCTGCCTCTTCTTCTGCCGGCTGACTTTCTTTTCCGGAATTCACGTGCATGGACGGTAGAGACACATTGAATTCTACATACTCTCCCAATACACTTCCTACTGTGATTTCTCCGCCCAATAACTCCGTCAAGCTCTTGGTCAGATTCAGGCCGACTCCGGTGCTTCCCGCATGTTTCAGGTTACTGCTTTCGAAAATCTTGAACCGGCTGAATATCTCACTCATTTGTTTCTCTGTCAGTCCCTTGCCCGAGTTGCGGATTCGGAAATGCAATGTCCCGTCAGCGACATTCCCCCGTATTTCAGCACGGATATATCCGCCGGACGGCGTATATTTGAAGGCGTTGGAAAGCAAATTGAATATTATTTTTTCCAGTGCATTCCGGTCTGTTGTAAAGGATGATACCTCTTTGCTTTTGAAGCTGAAGTCTATCTTGTTTTCTTCGGCAATTTCGGTATAGTTGTCCGATACATAGTCGACGAGCAACTGAATATCCACTTTTTCAGCATAGATAGCTGTATGTCCCGCTTCTGCTTTCCGGAACTCCATCAGTTCGTTGATAAGCTTCTGCATCCGGTCGGCATTGTTCTTGATGATGTAGATATATCTTTTTGTATAACTGTCGAGGTCTGCCTTTTCCAACAAGTGCTGTGCCGGGCCGTATATCAGTGTCAACGGAGTGAAAAACTCGTGTGCCACATTCGTGAAGAAGTTCAACTTCGATTCATGGATACGTTGCTGATTCTGTTTCTCGATATGTTCCAGTAGAATCTGACGGTTCAGCCGGATTCGATTCTTGATGACGGATTGCGTGATATAGATAGCAATGGCAATCAGGATAAAATAAATAATAAAAGCTGTAGTACTGAGCCACCAGGGGTAAGCGATGTCCAAATTGAGGGAATAGATTTCGTTGCTCCATACCCGGTCGCCATTGGTGCATTTTACTTCCAGTTTATATTTTCCCGGCGGCAGTTTGGTGATAACGATATTCGGGTTATTCTCATTGTAAATCCATTCGTCGGCAAAGTCGATAATGCGGTAGCTGAACTCACAATTCTCATTGTTGATAAAATCATGTGCGGCAAATCCCAAAGTAATATAAGGCTCGTCATAGTCCAATCGGAGTGTATGGTTACGGATACGTTCGTAGATATTCTGGCTTGTATTGTTTATCTTCAGGCTGTTCAGGCTTAATGATGCGATATGTTCCCGTAAGCGTATCTTGTTCTCGTCGAAATAGTTCAACCCGCTGACTCCGCCGAAATACAGCCATCCGGCTTTGTCCTTAAAAATAGCCCCATCAGAAAATTCGTCGTTTTGCAGCCCGTTTCTTGAGGAATAATTGGTAATTTTTCCCGAGGGCAAGTCGATAAAGGAGATACCTTGATTGGTGCTTGCCCAAATATTCCCGTTCTCATCTTTCAGGATGCCGTGAATCGTATTATTGGGCAATCCGTTATTGTCCGTATATTCGGTGATGGAAGGCGGTGTGGCTGTCGGGAACAACCGGTTAAGACCATAACTGGTACCTATCCAGATACTGGCAGAATCTCCTTTAGTCAGATAAATCACGTCATTGTTAGTCAGGGACAAACCGGGGTCTATCTCATTCATCTGCCGGAAACGTTCGGACGCGATATCGAACTTATTAATTCCGCCCCCTCGCGTGCCTAGCCAAAGTTCATTCTCATCGTATCCGGCAATAACCGAATAAATAATATTATTGCTTGGCGAAGAAGGGCCGGGAGATTTATATTGTTTCATGTCCGTTACTCTATAACTTTTTCCTTCCCTTTGCAGGCTCAGCTTGATAAGTCCGTAGCCGGAAGTTCCCAACCATAAAAGTGAATCATTATGGGTGAAAAGGATACTGTAAACTGCCCTGAAAGCTGGAAATTCAGCGGGAATACCCAGTTTTTTCACCTGGTTGCCATTGAGTGGAATATAATTGATACCCGCCCCTTCGGTTCCGATGAATATATCCCCGGACATATTTTTGCGGATAGTATAAACGGAGTTGGAGATTAACCCGTTGCCTGTTGAAAGATAGGGGTTGACTCCCCGTTCCTGCTTGTCGAGCAGCAGGATACCTTCTCCTTTTGTTCCTACGAGTATATTGCCATTGTCTTCCTCACAAAAACAGCGGACAGGATAATTCGTTTTTACGGTATGGAAAGGCGAACTGTGTTCATAGACTTCCAATATCCCTTGTCCGTCCGTACCTACCCAAAGGATATTCTGCGAGCCGATATAAATAGTGAAAATGGAAGCTTTCTCCGGCAATTGGAGTAATTCCGTTGAAGTCCCATTTTCAAGATTATATCTGATGCATCCCCCCTCGATAAAGCTGATAAGGAGATATTCACCGTGGCAGATAGCTTGTGATACGGTTTTGTTCTCCGGAATATTTATACTGTCCAATATACGGTTATCTTGTGAAACAGTCAGCGTCCTGTCATCGTTAATGATGAGGCAGTCCTGGGAAAGATAAATATTGGAAACGGGGGCACAGTGCCTGATTTCTTCTTTGAACGAGAGTTCGGGACAGGAGTTGCGGACAGTCAGTTGATAATGCAATAATTGTCCATGTCCTGTGAGAAAGAATATCCGGTCTTTGGAATCAATGACGAAGTTCCTGATGTCATCGGGCAGGTCATTCTTCAAGGAAACAAACTCCTGTTTCCGGTCATCGAAACAGAATAGACCCTGCTCTTTCACATAACAGATAATATGCTTGCCGGAAGTGATATCCAGCAGAAATGACTTCTCCTGTTTCGGCGGATTATTCTGTGTACCTAAATAATAAGGAGTAAACTGTTGGGTAGAACGTTTCCACCGGTTCACCCCATAGTCCGTAGATACCCACAGGATAGAGTCGCTCTGCTCGATAATCTGCCAGATGACATTATTACTGATAGACCCTGCATCCTTTTTATTATAAGAATAGGTTTTGAAGCTACGACCGTTATATGCATTTAATCCGTCCCATGTCCCTACCCAAAGCGTATGTTCCGAATCTTCGAGGAAACAATTCACCGAATTATTGGATAATCCATCCGCATTGGAAATCTGTTTTACTACATTCTGCGAATGTAATAAAACAGGCATCAGGCATGAATAAATAAGGATGCAGATGTAACGGAAATATGAGTGTTTTCGTAGAATCATGTCGCAAAGATAGAGAGGAAAAATAAGAAAACAAAGATAAAAATATGCTGTACAACACGTGTATACCCTTTTGAGAATATAGTACACTCTTCCCGTCGCTGCGTGGGGTAGCTTTGCCACGAGAAATAAAAACAACACCTATTTAATGATTAGAAAATGGATATTGCAAAACGATTTCATCAGAACCCATTATTGAAACCATCTGATTTACAACCGGGAATAGAAGGTATGGAAATCACCTGTTTCCTGAATCCCGGCGTATTCCGCTTCGACGGAAAAACCTGGTTATTACTGCGGGTAGCCGAACGCCCCGTACAGAAACAGGGAGTGATTAGTTTCCCCGTATATAATAAGGAAGGGAAGATAGAAGTGCTTTCTTTCGACGAAAATGACCCGGAACTGGACGCTTCCGACCCTCGTGTGATAGGATATGCGGGACAGAATTATCTGACTACCATGTCTTATCTCCGGTTGGTATCGAGCGAGGACGGCATCCATTTTAAGGAAGAACCGGATTATCCGCCTATTTTCGGCAAAGGGGCATTAGAGGCTTTCGGCATCGAGGACTGCCGGGTGGCGACTACAGCCGACGGCTATTACCTGACGTTTACCGAAGTCTCTTCCGTTGCCGTCGGTGTAGGGCTGATTCATACCCGTGACTGGAAGAATTACACTCGTCACGGCATGATTTTTCCCCCTCATAATAAAGACTGTGCCTTGTTTGAAGAGAAGATAAACGGCAAATATTTCGCCTTGCATCGCCCGAGCAGTCCCGAACTGGGCGGCAACTATATCTGGCTTGCCGAATCACCCGACCGGTTGCACTGGGGTAACCACCGTTGCGTTGCGACCACTCGTCCCGATAGCTGGGACTGTGCCCGTGTGGGTGCGGGCGCCGCGCCTATCCGTACAGAGGAAGGCTGGCTGGAGATTTATCATGGTGCAGACTATCAGAACCGCTATTGCCTGGGAGCCCTTCTGCTTGATTTGAACGACCCCTCAAAGGTAATTGCCCGAAGCAAAGCTCCTATAATGGAACCGACTGCTCCCTACGAGCAGACCGGATTTTTCGGGAATGTGGTCTTCACGAACGGGCATCTGGTAGAAGGGGATAAGGTGACTGTTTACTACGGTGCGAGTGATGAAGTAATCTGCGGAGCGGAGTTCTCCATCGGGGAAATCCTTCGTTCATTAAAGTCATGACATATATTAAGGTAAGAAATGAATAAATTGAAAAGAGAATATCAATTCTTCAAGCAGCAGACTTCCAATGTACGTGTACTGTTGATGACTAACCTGCTCTATGCGTTCGTGCTTCCTGTGGTGGAGATATTTGTAGGTGCTTATGTGATGCGTCACACGAGCGAGCCTGTTTCCGTAGCTTTCTATCAACTTTTTATGTATATCGGCATCATTGCGACCTCTTTTGTCAACGGCTTCCTGTTGCGGCATGTCAGCGTGAAAGTACTGTATGCAGGCGGGATATTAGTTAGCGGGCTGTCGATGTTTGCCATGATGCTGGTGAAGTCATTGGGCTTTGTAGAGTTAGGCATAGCAGGTTTTGTTCTCGGAGCCGCATCGGGTTTCTTTTGGACCAACCGCTATCTATTGACTCTCAACAACACGACCGATAATAGCCGGAACTACTTTTTCGGACTGGAATCTTTCTTTTTCTCCATCACTTCGATAACTGTTCCTTTATTGATTGGCGCATTCATCAGCCAGATAGACGGCAAAGAAATCATGGGATGCCTGATTGATATAAATGGTGCCTATCGTTTGGTCACAGTCGGAGTCATAGTCGTGACCCTGTTTGCCGTAGCTGTCTTGTGGCGTGGTAAGTTTGCCAATCCGATACAGAAGAACTTTCTGTACTTCCGGTTCTGTACACTGTGGAAGAAAATGCTGTTGCTGGCTTCCCTGAAAGGAATGGTACAGGGATTCCTGGTGACTGCCCCCGCCATCCTGATTCTGAAACTGGTCGGTGATGAAGGGACATTAGGCTTGATACAGGGAATCAGCGGTACGCTGACGGCTATACTGGTCTATGTACTGGGGCGTATTGCCAAACCCGAAGACCGCCCGAAGATATTTATTGCCGGGTTACTCGTCTTTTTTATCGGTACTCTGTTCAACGGGGTCTTGTTTTCAGCCACCGGAGTGATTATCTTTGTCCTCTGTAAGGTAATCTTTCAGCCCTTGTTTGACTTGCCTTACTATCCCATTATGATGCAAACCATCGACGCAGTAGTTAAAATCGAGAAAAGAAATGAATACACTTATATTTTAAGCCACGAATTCGGACTATTCCTGGGGCGTGCTTTCGGGCTCATCCTTTTTATGGCGCTTGCCTTTGCCATATCACAGGATTTTGCATTGAAGTACGCATTGATACTGGTAGGAGCCTTGCAGTTGATAGCCTACCCGTTGGCCCGGAACATCATCAAACAGAACCAAACGGTTCGTTAATATTTCAAAACCATTAAGCTGCCATTGCAAACGGATGAATTATTATGTTGTACAGCACCTATATACCCTTTTGAGAATATAGTACACTCTATTTTTTGCGGGGTACGATAGTTTTGCTGGCAGAAAAACGATGAACGACCGATTGGGAAAACTAAAAAAACGACGTATGATAAAACTAAAATCTGTAATCTATTTAATCAGTATGATGACACTAGCCGGATGCTCCGGACAAAAACAGGCATCCGTAGCTGTCGAAGAACAGAGCGGACAATGGATACTCGGCCCTTTTGTCCGCCCGGAAGGGGTGAACCCGGTGATTTCCCCGCAACCGACTACTTTCCAATGCCCGATGCGCAAGCAGCCGGTAAGATGGGAAGAGAGTGACACTTTCAATCCGGCGGCAACCGTCAAGGACGGGAAGATTGTGGTACTCTACCGTGCGGAAGACAACTCGGCGCAAGGCATCGGAAAGAGGACATCCCGCATCGGCTATGCGGAAAGTACGGACGGAGTGACGATGAGCCAAGCGGACGCACCGGTACTCTTTCCTTCCGAAGACGATTTTAAAGAAATAGAATGGGAAGGTGGTTGCGAAGACCCGCGTGTGGCAATGACGGAAGACGGATTGTACGTCATGCTTTATACAGCCTGGAACCGCAATCTTCCCCGCTTGGCGGTGGCTACTTCCAGAGACTTGAAAAACTGGACGAAACACGGACTCGCTTTTGCGAAAGCATACAACGGGCGTTTTGCCAATATAGCAAGCAAATCGGCTTCTATTGTCACCGGAGTGAAAGACGGCAGACTGGTCATTGAGAAAGTGGCTGGCAAATACTTTATGTATTGGGGGGAGAATGCGGTATGTGCCGCAACTTCCGATAACCTGACCGACTGGGCTCCGGTACTGAACGAAAACAACGAACTAAGGGAGATAGCCAAACCCCGCAGCGGGTATTTCGACAGCCGCCTGACTGAGTGCGGGCCACCGGCTATCAAAACCGTGAACGGTATTGTATTATTATACAATGGCAAGAACGGATACAAGGAAGAAAGGGACCCGGCATACCCCGCAGGCGCTTATTGTGCAGGGCAGTTCCTGTTTGACGCCAACGACCCTTATAAAGTACTCGACCGCTTGGATAAACCTTTCTTTGTGCCCGAAGCCGCTTTCGAGAAGAGCGGTCAGTACAAGGACGGAACAGTGTTTATCGAAGGATTGGCTTACTTTAAAAACAAATTATATCTCTATTATGGCTGTGCCGATTCGCAGGTTGCAGTAGCGATATGTGATGATAATATAGATTCGAAACTTAAAACACATAATTAATTTAATCTATGAAACATGTTTGTAAAATGAACACGGTTGTCTTAAAGTCGTTCAACGACCGGCTGAAGATAGCTACTGTTTCAGCTTTAATGGCAGGGACTTTCCTGTGCGTGCCGTTTACGGTATATGCGGAAAGCCCTTCGGTATCGGGTATCGAACAGACTGTTCGGAATATCACGGTGAAAGGTGTGGTTGTTGATGCCGGCGGAGAACCGGTTATCGGAGCTTCGGTGCAACTGAAAGGTGCTGCCGGTGTGGGGACGATTACCGATGTGGACGGTAAGTTTACCTTGCCGGTTCCCGCTAATGGAGTGTTACAGATTTCCTATATAGGATATAAAACAACAGAAGTGCGGGTGAACGGGCAAGCTGGACTGAAAGTAACTTTGCAGGAAGATACCGAGACGCTGGACGAGGTAGTGGTGGTAGGTTACGGTATTCAGAAAAAGGCTTCCGTGACCGGTTCGGTAGCTGCCATCTCTTCGGATAAGTTGATGGAAGTAAAAGCTCCCAGTGTGACGAATATGCTCGCCGGACGTTTGCCGGGTTTGCGTGCCGTACAGCGTAGCGGAAGCCCCGGTGATGATGGAGCTTCCGTCGATATTCGCGGATATGGAAGCATGCTGGTGATTGTAGACGGTATCGAGCGTGATTATACGCAGCTCGACCCGAATGATATCGAATCCATCTCTATCCTGAAAGATGCCGCCGCAGCTGTTTACGGTTTTAAAGGTTCAAACGGTGTTCTGCTGGTTACTACCAAGAAAGGGACGGAACAGAAGGTAAAGATAGAATATAACGGCTATGTAGGTTTTCAGAAAGTGACCCGCTATCCGGAGATGATGAATGCTTATGAGTACGCTTCTCTTTACAATGAAGCGATTCACAATGCCAACCCGTGGCGCGGAGCTTCCGCTTATTCACAAGAACAACTGGAAGCCTACCGGAACGGTACGGCAGGTACGGACTGGTGGAGTGAGACGATGCGTAGCACCGCTCCCCAGACTTCACACAACTTGAGCCTGACAGGCGGTACGGAGAAAGTGAAATATTACATGTCTATCGGATATATGGACCAGGGCGGTATCATCCGTTCGGGCGACTGGAATTACCAACGTTACAACGTCCGTTCCAACCTGAGCGTGGAAGTGGCTAAGGGACTGAACGTGGAACTGCGTTTGAGCGGACGCTTCGACAACCGCAAAAAGCCTTACAATGGTGACAACCTGTTCCGTTCGGCACAAATGGCCATCCCGACTTATTCCATGTATGCCAATGACAACCCGGATTATTGGGGAGCCGTAGGAGATATGGCGAACCCCGTGCATGTTTCCGATTCGGACGACAGTGGTTATGAAGACCGCCTGCGTCGTGAATTTAACAGCTCGTTGGCTATCACCTGGCAACTTCCCTGGGTGAAAGGACTGATGGCGAAAGCATTGGTTGCCTACGACTATACGAACAAGGAATGGAAAACGTGGCGGAAAGACCTCTCGGAATATACGTATGATTATGCGAATGAAGAGTATATAGAGAAAGTGGTTAACACCGCGCATCTGGAATCGAAGCTGGAAAACTATGACAAACCGACCTATCAGTTCTCTATGAACTACAACAATACGTTTGCTAAAAAGCATAATATCGGTGCCATGCTCGTATGGGAAATGTATAATGACAAGAAGAACTGGGTGACCGGGACACGTGATTTTGCTATCGGGCTGATTCCTGATCTGGACTATGGGGATAAAACGAATCAGGAAGCTTCCGGCAAGACACAGGAAACGGCTCACGCCGGCTTGGTGGGACGTCTGAACTATGATTTCTCTAACCGTTATCTGGTGGAATTCAATTTCCGCTATGACGGAACCTATAAATTCCGTGCAGGTAATCGTTGGGGATTCTTTCCGGGTGTTTCATTGGGATGGCGTGTTTCCGAAGAGGCTTTTTTCAAGAAACTGTTACCCGATATGGATAACCTGAAAATCCGTGCTTCGTACGCCAAAGTGGGCGATGAAGGAGATTTCGACGCGTTCCAGTATCTGGATGGATATACGTCTCACGGAAGCTATATCATGGGCAGCAACGGAGTGACTTCGGGCATGACTACGGTAGGTATGGCAAACCCGTGGCTGACTTGGTATGAATCGAAGATTATGAACATCGGCTTTGAGGCGTCTTACCACAGGGGACTGATTTCTGTGGAGTTCGACTGGTTCCGCAGAAACCGTTCCGGTCTGCCTGCCACCCGTGTAGGCTCATTGCCTACTATCTTCGGTGAATCAATGCCGCAGGAGAACCTGAATTCTGATATTAACACCGGATTCGAGATTGTAGTCGGGCATAAAAACCGGATTGGCAATTTTAATTATAATGTGTCGGCCAACTTCTCTACTACCCGGATTAAGTATGATTATGTGGAGCGGGCGGCTTCCACCAATATGTATGACGATTGGCGTAATAACACCAACGGGCGTTACAAGGATATCCGTTGGGGAAAGAAAGTAATCGGGCAGTTTACTTCTTTCGAGGAAATTTTGAACTCACCGGTTCAGGATAAGGACGGTAACCGTTCGCTGATGCCGGGTGATTTGAAATTCGAAGACTACAATGGTGACGGTATTATTGATGATAACGATACGCAACCACTCGGACACGGTGCCACACCCCGTATGTACTACGGGCTGAATATGTCCGGAGAATACAAAGGATTCGACCTGACTGTCTTCTTCCAGGGAGCTGCCGGACACGATATTTATGTTAGCGGGGATATTCTCGACCCGTTTATCCAGCAAGGTTTAGGTAATGGGCTGGCTATCATGACCGACCGCTGGCACCGGGAAGACCCGACCGACCCTTATAGCAAATGGATTCCGGGATATATGCCTGCCGCACGCGTGGCAGGTGTCGCCGATAACCGTTCCAGTAACTCGTGGTCATTGCACAACGCAAATTACCTGCGCCTGAAAACTCTGGAACTGGGATACACGCTTCCTAAAGTCTTGACAAAAAAGGCGGCTATCGACCGGGTGCGTTTCTATATCAACTGCAACAATCTGCTGACTTTCACCAAGCGTGACGGACTGATGAAGAACGTCGACCCCGAAAGCAATTCCAGCGGAATACGCTATTATCCGCAGATGAAGACGTATAACTTTGGCGTAAATGTAACCTTCTAAAACCAGTAAAGACAATGAATAGGAATTATCTGAAATATATATTGATAGGCGGGGTGTCCATCTTCGTATGGACGGGATGCGATGATTATCTGAACCGTGAGAGTACCAGCGGTGTCAACACACCGGATTTGATTTGGCAAAATCCGAAAGCAATCACAGCCGTATTGGCGGATATGTATGACTCGGGACTGAAACTGGATGAGTTTGACGACTGGTATGGAAGCAAGAAGGCGAACCTGGCGAATCAGACCAGCCTCTCGG
>OGTB01001646.1_pt1 | contig 14441 bp, 15 predicted proteins | sample 1553611 | NCBI WGS metagenome assembly OGTB01 (sample SAMEA2580032, study PRJEB22360) | human gut metagenome | biome: human gut; feature: human-associated habitat; material: faeces | place: Denmark | collected 2008/2010 | reverse complement strand
GCAAAAAATCCGGCCAGCCGGTTCCCGATCGCGCGGTTTCTTTGGCGATCAACTCTCGCACCGGGCGTACGCAAAACCATTTTCATATTCATATCTCTTGTATTCGTCCTGATGTGCGCGAACAGCTGGATAACAATCTGGCGAACATCAGCAGCCGCTGGTTGCCACTGCCAGGGGGTTTGCGCGGGCATGAATACCTGGCGCGTCGGGTAACGGAAAGCGAACTGGTACAACGCAGCCCATTTATGATGCTTGCAGAGGAAGTGCCTGAGGCGCGGGAACATATGGGAAGCTACGGGCTGGCGATGGTGCGGCAGAGTGATAATTCGTTTGTGTTGCTGGCGACACAACGAAATCTACTGACGCTGAACCGTGCTTCAGCCGAGGAAATCCAGGATCATCAGTGTGAGATTTTGCGTTAAGGCGAGGAGTTAAGGAAAGTAAGTGCCGGATATGAAATCCGGCACCTGTCAGACTTAAGCCTGTTTAGCCGCTTCTGCAGCTTTAACGATCACTGCGAAAGCGTCAGCTTTCAGAGAAGCACCGCCAACCAGCGCGCCGTCGATGTCTGGTTGAGCAAACAGTTCTGCAGCGTTAGACGCGTTTACAGAGCCGCCGTACTGAATGATCACTTGTTCAGCGATGTTAGCGTCAACTTTAGCGATGTGGTCACGGATGAATTTGTGAACAGCCTGTGCCTGCGCCGGAGTTGCCGATTTGCCAGTACCGATTGCCCATACTGGTTCGTAAGCGATTACCGCACCTTCGAATGCTGCAGCACCCTGAGTTTTCAGTACCGCGTCGATCTGACGTGCACAAACTTCTTCAGTTTTGCCCGCTTCGTTTTCAGCTTCGGTTTCACCGATGCACAGAACCGGAGTCAGACCCTGCTCTTTCAGCACCGCGAATTTTTTCGCGATCAGTTCGTCAGACTCTTTGTGGTAAGTACGACGTTCAGAGTGGCCGATGATGATGTACTGTGCGCCGATGTCTTTCAGCATAGCAGCAGAGGTTTCACCGGTGAATGCGCCGGACAGGTTCAGGTCCACGTTTTGCGCACCCAGCATGATGTGGCTGCCTTCAGCTTCACGCTTCGCCATATCGATGTACATTTCCGGTGGTGCGATTGCAACCGCACAGCCAGCAACACCTGCCAGCTCTTTACGCAGGTTAGAAACCAGCTCGTGAACCATGTGGCGGCTGCCGTTCAGTTTCCAGTTACCCATCACTAAAGGATGTCGCATTTTAATTCTCCACGCTTATAAGCGAATAAAGGAAGATGGCCGCCCCGCAGGGCAGCAGGTCTGTGAAACAGTATAGAGATTCATCGGCACAAAGGCTTTGCTTTTTGTCATTTATTCAAACCTTCAAGCGATTCAGATAGCGCCAGCTTAATCGGTTCAACAGCGAAGGTCAGCCCCTTTTCGCCGTTGTCCGCGACAACATAACGCAGTGCGCCTTCGGTCTCGGTGTAATAACGTTTGTTTTTCCCCGCCGTTAGTAGCGACTGCAGTTTTTTCTGGCTTTGTGTTTTGGTCATTAATGGGGTGAGTGTGCGGATCACCGCTGCCATGTATTCCTGAGCTTTCGCTTTCGCGGCTTTTTGCTCTGGCCCCTGGATGGGTAGCCAGGTCATTTGAATGCTTTTGATTTTTAAGGTACCGCGCTCCAGCGCTGTAGAAGCATACAAGTTCTCATTAATTTTACTGGCAGCACGAGTGAGATTGGCTTTGTCGGGGCTGCTGTCGATGGCACGAAAATCGTTCAGTGGCAGGCTGGGATTCTGGCTGTTAAAGTCTTCTCGAAACTGGCTGATGGAGAGATCGAAAGTAGGGGCTCCAGCCAGCAGATAAGGCGCGGTCGTTGCCGTATCTGGTGTTTGTGCATGCGCCGTTGTTGTAACGGTTAATGCAGAACATAAGAGAAAAAACAACGTACACCCTGGCTTCATTGACAGTACCTTTTGTTATGACTGGCTCCGATTAAAACGATATCTGTCGCCCTTGTCAAAAGGGTAGAATCCTGGAAAAGACAACCATCAAGGAACTTACATGACCATACAGCAATGGTTATTCTCATTTAAAGGGCGTATTGGACGCCGTGATTTCTGGATTTGGATAGGCCTGTGGTTCGCATGCATGCTGGTGCTTTTCTCACTGGCGGGTAAAAATTTACTCGATATTCAGACCGCGGCGTTTTGCCTTGTGTGCTTGCTCTGGCCAACAGCGGCAGTAACCGTTAAGCGCTTGCATGATCGCGGGCGTTCCGGCGCATGGGCATTTCTGATGATTGTGGCGTGGATGCTGCTGGCGGGTAACTGGGCGATTTTACCGGGTGTCTGGCAATGGGCGGTGGGGCGTTTTGTCCCGACGTTGATTCTGGTGATGATGCTTATCGATCTTGGTGCGTTTGTTGGCACACAAGGCGAAAATAAATATGGTAAAGATACCGAGGATGTGAAGTATAAAGCCGACAATAAATCAAGTAATTAACCTTTAATATATCTCTTACTGCTATTTTTTTCCGGGATTGTTATTTCCACGATGCAAATGACAATGCCCGGAAAATCCTTCTGAACTCTTCACCTTAAGCAATATCAAAAAAAATGGTAATCCATAAGATCATTACTTGTTTGTTCTTCCCTTAACGGCGCATTATTCTTAAGTCGTAATCGACAGAGAGGCGAATATACAGAGGTGCCCTATGAAAGATGTCGTAGATAAATGCAGTACTAAAGGATGTGCGATTGATATCGGTACGGTGATTGATAACGACAACTGTACCAGTAAGTTTTCGCGCTTTTTTGCCACTCGCGAAGAAGCAGAGTCCTTTATGACCAAACTGAAAGAGCTTGCCGCCGCTGCATCCTCTGCAGATGAAGGGGCCAGCGTGGCCTATAAGATTAAGGATCTGGAGGGGCAAGTTGAGCTTGATGCGGCCTTCACCTTCTCATGCCAGGCCGAGATGATTATTTTTGAGTTATCACTGCGTTCGTTAGCTTGATGGAGTTGCTTTAGAAGGAGTTAAACATGGCTTATAAACACATTGGCGTGGCAATTTCCGGGAATGAAGAAGATGCCTTACTGGTGAATAAAGCCCTGGAGCTCGCCAGACATAATGACGCTCACCTGACGTTAATTCATATTGATGATGGCTTAAGCGAGTTGTATCCGGGTATCTACTTCCCTGCAACAGAAGATATTCTTCAATTGTTGAAGAATAAGTCGGATAACAAGCTGTATAAACTGACGAAAAATATTCAATGGCCGAAGACAAAACTGCGTATTGAACGCGGAGAAATGCCGGAAACACTGCTGGAAATTATGCAAAAAGAGCAGTGCGACCTCCTTGTCTGTGGTCATCACCACTCATTTATCAACCGTTTGATGCCGGCATATCGCGGGATGATCAATAAGTTGAGTGCGGATTTGCTCATCGTGCCGTTTATCGATAAGTAACCGCTTACCAGTAATGCTCCGCTGTCATATGGCCCGGTCGGCGACGTAAATGTTTCGTCATCTGCCGGGTCTCTTTCAGTAACTGTTGCGTATCGCGCACCATCTGTGGATTGCCGCACAGCATCACATGGCTGGTTTCTTTATTCATCGGCAGGCCAACCGCGCTTTCCAGTTCACCACTTTCAATTAACGCCGGTATTCTCCCGGTGAGTGAGCCTGCAGCCGTTTCCCGACTGACCACCGTCTGAATGCGCAGTTTGCCTTCGTAGCGTTTTTCCAGTTCTTGCATCAGTGGCAAATAGCTTAAGTCGGCGGCATAACGTGCGGCGTGAACCAGGACCAGATTTTTGAAGCGCTCTAAATCTTTGCCCAGTTGCAGAATCGATAAATAAGGGCCAATCGCTGTACCGGTTGCCAGCATCCATAGCGTTTCGCAATCTGGTACTTCATCCAGCACAAAGAAGCCAGCTGCTTCGCTAACCACCTGCACTTCATCGCCCGGTTTCAGTGCCGCCAGTCGTGGGCTTAATTTGCCATCGGGGACGGTGACCAGGTAAAACTCCAGATCGGGATTATCGGGCGAGTTAACATAGGAGTAAGCGCGCTGGACGCGTTCGCCGTCGATTTCAAGGCCAAGCTTGGTGAATTGCCCGGCGGTAAACGGAAGCACGGGGGCGTGAACGGTGAGACTAAACAGGGCGTCGGTCCAGTTCTGCACTTTAGTGACTTTGCCTGTTACCCAATCAGCCATGTTTTTCTCCTGTTTTGATTGACTTGCCTTATCTTCGTTCTCCGAACAAAAAAATTCCAGTCCCGAAGGACTGGAAGGCTCAATCGATCAAATCAATCAGAGGATGTGCACCTGCATTTCTGGGTCTTTGCGATCCAGATAGTGGATAGACTGAATGCGGCGAATGGTGCGTGACTTGCCGCGGATCAGCAGCGTTTCGGTAGTCGCGATATTGCCTTTGCGGCTAATACCTTCCAGCAGATCGCCTTTGGTAATACCGGTGGCAGAGAAGATGACGTTATCGCTGCGCGCCATATCGCCCAGACGCAATACTTTACCGGCTTCGATGCCCATCGCTTTGCAGCGTGCCAGCTCCTGCTCGCCAATGCGACGATTCTCTTCGTTGTCGCCTTTGACGTCATGACGCGCCAGCAGACGACCGTTCATGTCGCCATCTAATGCGCGGATCACCGCCGCAGAAACTACGCCTTCCGGCGCGCCACCAATACCGTACAGCACGTCAACTTCGCTGTCTGGCATACAGGTGAGAATTGAGGCCGCAACGTCGCCGTCCGGAATAGCAAATACGCGTACGCCGAGTTGCTGCATTTCAGCGATAACGGCATCGTGGCGTGGTTTAGCCAGAATCGTTACCGTCAGTTCGCTCAACGGTTTGCCGAGCGCCGCCGCTACATTGCGCAGGTTATCCGCCAGCGGCAGGTTCAGATCAATGGTGCCTTTGGCTCCCGGTCCGACGATCAGCTTCTCCATATACATATCTGGCGCGTTGAGGAAACAGCCTTTATCGCCTACTGCCAGCACCGCCAGCGCGTTAGCCTGGCCCATCGCCGTCATGCGCGTGCCTTCAATCGGATCAACAGCAATATCTACCGCGTCGCCGCGACCAGTACCGACTTTTTCACCAATGTAGAGCATCGGTGCTTCGTCGATTTCACCTTCACCAATAACGATGGTGCCGTCAATGTTGACCTGGTTGAGCATAATACGCATGGCGTTTACCGCTGCGCCGTCCGCGGTGTTTTTATCGCCGCGTCCTAACCATTTGTAGCCAGCCAGCGCCGCAGATTCGGTGACGCGGGAAAATTCGATGGCAAGTTCTCGTCTCATAGCAAACTCTAAGCAGTAAGGAATGGCGCGAAGTGTAGCACAGGGGAAGGGCGGGATTATTGATGTGTGCGGGGTTGCCCCCGCACGATTCAGGACTACCGGATGCGGCATAAACGCTTCATCCGGCATTTACATTACTCGTCGTGTTCTTCCCACGCCATCGCGCGTTTCACCGCTTTTTTCCAGCCTGCGTAACGGTAATTACGCTCAGTGGTTTCGATGCCTGGACGGAACTCGCGTTCAATCACCGCTTTCTCTTGCAGCTCGTCGAGATTCTGCCAGAAGCCAACCGCCAGACCAGCAAGATAGGCCGCACCCAATGCGGTGACTTCGCGCACTTCCGGGCGCTCAACGCGCGTACCGAGAATATCGGACTGGAACTGCATCAGGAAATTGTTCGCTACTGCGCCGCCATCCACGCGCAGCGCGTGCAGACGAATACCGGAGTCGGCCTGCATTGCTTCCAGTACGTCACGCGTCTGATAAGCAATAGACTCCAGCGTCGCGCGGATAATGTGGTTAGCGTTCACTCCACGCGTTAAGCCGAAAATCGCCCCGCGCGCATACGGATCCCAGTATGGCGCACCCAGCCCGGTAAATGCCGGAACCACATATACACCATTGGTGTTTTGCACTTTCGTGGCAAAGTATTCGGAATCGTACGCGTCGTTAATCAACTTCATCTCATCGCGCAGCCACTGAATGGATGCGCCCGCCATAAACACCGCACCTTCCAGCGCATAGTTCACTTCGCCAGTCGGGCCGCAGGCGATGGTGGTCAGCAGGCCGTTTTCTGATTTCACCGCTTTCTCGCCAGTGTTCATCAGCATAAAGCAGCCAGTGCCGTAGGTATTTTTCGCCATCCCTTCTTTCACGCACAACTGACCAAACAGCGCCGCCTGCTGGTCACCGGCGATCCCGGAGATTGGAATACGCGTGCCGCCTTTGCCGCCAATGTTAGTCTGACCGTATACTTCGGAAGAACGACGCACTTCTGGCAGCATCTCGCGCGGAATATCCAGCACCTCCAGCATTTTGTCGTCCCAGTCCAGGGTATGGATGTTGAACAACATGGTACGAGAGGCGTTGGTGTAATCGGTCACATGGACACGGCCCTGAGTCATTTTCCAGATAAGCCACGTATCAACCGTACCAAACAGCAATTCACCACGACGCGCACGTTCGCGAGAGCCTTCCACATGGTCGAGGATCCACTTCACTTTGGTGCCAGAGAAATACGGGTCAATCACCAGACCGGTATTGCTGCGGATATAATCTTCTAAACCGTCACGTTTTAAATGCTCGCAGATTTCTGCGGTACGACGGCACTGCCAGACAATGGCGTTATAGATAGGCTTGCCGGTTTCTTTTTCCCAGACAATAGTGGTTTCACGCTGGTTCGTAATACCGATAGCTGCAATTTGATCGGAACTGATATCAGCTTTCGCCAGCACTTCTACCAGCGTGGAGCTTTGGGTGGCCCAGATTTCCATTGGGTCGTGTTCTACCCAGCCTGGTTTTGGGTAGATTTGCTCAAATTCGCGCTGCGACACGCTAATGATATTGGCATCGTGATCCATTACGACCGCGCGGGAGCTGGTGGTGCCCTGGTCGAGCGCAACGATATATTTTTTTTCAGTCATGTTTAATTGTCCCGTAGTCATATTACAGCGAAGCTTTTTGTTCTGAAGGAGTTGTGGTCTCCTTTTCTTCCACAACACAGATATCGCAAGGCAAATGGCGACCAATCAGTTTGCGATAGGCAAATGCACCTACAATCGCGCCAACGATAGGGCCAAAAAGCGGCACCAGGAAGTAAGGAATGTCTCTGCCGCCGGTAAAGGCGACATTGCCCCAGCCCGCCAGCCAGGCAAAGACTTTCGGACCGAAGTCACGCGCTGGGTTCATGGCAAAACCTGTCAATGGGCCCATAGATGCGCCAATGACCGCAATCAGTAGACCAATCAGCAAGGGAGCCAAAGGGCCGCGTGGTACACCGTTGCCATCGTCCGTTAACGCCAGGATCAGCCCCATCAGAATAGCGGTAATCACCATCTCAACTGCGAAAGCCTGCACAAAATTGATATGAGGATTCGGGTAAGTAGAGAAAGTGCCAGCCAGATCAACACTTTCAACGCTGCCGCGAACAATATGATGAGTCTGCTCGAAGTCGAAAAATAAATTGTAGTAAAGCCCGTAAACTAAAGCCGCAGCGCAGAAAGCGCCGGCAACTTGTGAAACGATAAAAGGAATAACTTTGCGCTTGTCGAAACAGGCAAACAGCCACAATGCAATGGTAACAGCGGGGTTAAGATGCGCGCCGGAAACCCCTGCGGTCAGGTAGATGGCCATTGCCACCCCCAGTCCCCAAATGACACTGATTTCCCACTGACCAAAAGACGCACCAGCGACTTTTAGTGCTGCAACGCAACCCACACCGAAAAAAATCAACAACCCGGTACCGAGGAATTCAGCAATGCACTGGCCTTTCAAGGTTGATGTTTGACTCATAATCGGATCCTGAAGAGTTAATGTTTGTTGTATGCGTGAAAGTCACGGACCTCCACGATGCTTGTAGGCATGCTGTAAACTTATCGTTAACGAGCAAAAACGAGAAATATCGAACTTAAAATGTGTGTGCTTCGTCATAAAATGAGCGTTATCGCGCCATTTATTCCATCTGATTGTACATGATGCATGTTTGTTAGATCATTCGCGCAACAAATTTATTAACATTTTCGATTGATGTGGATTATGTCACCAGGAGAAGGATGAAAAGTGTGGCAAACCGTAATCTGCAAGGCGTGCCGCTGGACAGCGATGGCGCGGCTTCATACAATCGGAGCTAACTAAAGTGCGCTCGTATTTATTAAGGCGTCACCGGTAATCGGGACGAGGATTTTTATCCATCAACGCCTTGCAATTCAGGAGAGGTATGACAATGTCATTAGAAGTGTTTGAGAAACTGGAAGCAAAAGTACAGCAGGCGATTGATACCATCACTCTGTTGCAGATGGAAATCGAAGAGCTGAAAGAAAAAAACAACTCACTGTCGCAGGAAGTTCAAAATGCCCAGCATCAGCGCGAAGAGCTGGAGCGTGAGAACAACCATCTGAAAGAACAGCAGAACGGCTGGCAGGAACGTCTGCAGGCCCTGCTGGGTCGCATGGAAGAGGTCTGATTACGCTTCATCTTTCGCGTAATTTCTTTACTGTGTAGGCCAACAGGTAACGCAGAAAAAAGGCACCTTGCGGTGCCTTTTCTATCATTCAATATCCAGCGGATCTTCTGAAAGAATAATCCCGGTATTGTCGGCATAAAGATGGTCGCCGGAGAAGAAGGTGACACCGCCAAAATTGACGCGGACATCGCTTTCGCCAATGCCTTCGCCAGCGGCACCAACCGGAATTGCGGCCATTGCCTGGATGCCGATATCCAGCTCTTCCAGGTCATCTACCTGACGCACCGCGCCGTAAATGACCAGACCTTCCCATTCATTTTGTACTGCCAGACGCGCCAGTTCAGCATCGACCAGTGCGCGACGAACAGAACCACCACCATCGACGACAAGAACACGACCACGGCCATTCTGTTCGAGCAGATCGTACAGCAACCCGTTGTCCTCGAAACATTTTACCGTGATTATTTGTCCGCCAAACGACGCCCGTCCGCCAAAGTTGGAGAACAGCGGTTCCACGACGTTAACATCTTCTTGATAGATGTCACAAAGCTCGGAAGTATCGTATTTCATAGGCTTAACATTCAGTTGCTGCGAGAATTTTCAGTATATCGCGCTATGTGGGCTGTTGGCAAAATCATCAATTGTTAATTGATATTTGTCAGTTATGCTGCCCACTGGCTTAGGAATATCCCTAAAACAAACAGCAGGTTAGTCAGTAACGCTCCCTTGACAGTGCGTTCCAGCATCGGTCGCATCGCCACCGGGTCCATTTCCCGCATCACATAACGGGCTTGCTTCACCAGTAATGGTGCCGCCAGCAGGAACAGCCAGCCCCACAGGCTATGCAGCGAAAAGAGATTAAACAGCGCCAGGCACACCAGAGAGCCCATCAGCAGGCAGGCATGATAACGACGCGCGTTCACTTCACCTAAGCGCACCACCAGCGTGTTTTTGCCATTTTCGCGGTCGCTATTGATATCACGCAGGTTATTAATGTTCAGTACTGCTGTTGCCAGCAGGCCGCATGCGGTCGCCGGAAGGATCAGCGCCGGAATCAATGTATGAGCCTGTAAATACCAGCTCCCCATGACGCTTAACCAGCCAAAGAAAACCAGTACGGAAATATCACCCAGACCGATATAACCATAAGGACGATTGCCCACGGTGTAGGTGATAGCGGCAATGATCGACAACCCGCCAAGAATCAGGAAGCCGACAAAATCGGCCAGCGTATGGCACGCCACTGCAACCAGTGCCAGCCCGGAGAGACAGATGAGCACGACGGTAATAATGAGCGCCCGTTTCATCTCTTGCTGGGTAATGACCCCTTTTTGCATGCCGCGTAGCGGTCCGATACGGTCAGGTTTATCGCTGCCTTTTACCGCATCGCCGTAATCATTGGCGAGGTTAGAAAGGATCTGTAATAGCCCGGCGGTAATCAGTGCCAGCAGGGCGACCAGCGGATCGAAGTGACCTTGCCACCATGCCAGCGCCGTCCCGACGATAATTGCAGCAAAGGCGAGGGGGAGGGTTTTAGGTCGTAAACTTTCCAGCCACGCCTGAGTTCGGCTAATTTGTTGTTCAGTCATAATACGCGCCAATAAAAATGGGGCCTTTCAGCCCCATCAAACAATGATGAAAATGATTGAACGCGATTATAGGATAAAACGGCTCAGATCTTCATCTGCCACCAACGCATCCAGATGTTTGCTCACATAATCTGCGTCAATAGTGATGGTTTGACCGCTTAAATCGCTGGCGTCGTAGGAAATCTCTTCCATTAAACGCTCCAGAACGGTATGTAAACGACGAGCACCGATGTTTTCGGTAGATTCGTTCACCTGCCATGCCGCTTCCGCGATGCGCTTAATACCGGAGTCGGTAAACTCGATATTTACGCCTTCAGTCGCCATCAGTGCTTTGTACTGCACGGTGATAGAGGCATTCGGCTCGGTCAGAATACGCTCGAAGTCGCTGGTGGTCAGTGCCTGCAGCTCAACGCGGATTGGCAGACGACCTTGCAGTTCCGGGATCAGGTCAGACGGTTTCGCAATCTGGAACGCGCCAGAAGCGATAAACAGAATGTGGTCAGTTTTGACCATCCCGTGTTTGGTGGAAACGGTGCAACCTTCTACCAGCGGCAGCAGGTCACGCTGAACACCTTCACGAGAAACATCCGGACCGGAAGACTCGCCGCGCTTACAGATTTTGTCGATTTCGTCGATAAACACGATCCCGTGCTGCTCAACAGCGTCGATAGCGTCTTGCTTCAGCTCTTCCGGATTCACCAGTTTCGCCGCTTCTTCTTCAATCAGCAGCTTCATGGCGTCTTTGATTTTCAGCTTACGTGCTTTTTGCTTCTGGCCGCCCAGGTTCTGGAACATGGACTGCAGCTGGCTGGTCATCTCTTCCATGCCCGGAGGAGCCATAATTTCAACGCCCATCGGTGCTGCGGCAAGATCGATCTCGATTTCTTTGTCATCAAGCTGGCCTTCACGCAGTTTCTTGCGGAATGCCTGACGAGCAGCGGACGGTTCCTGCTGCTGTTCGGTCTGTCCCCAGTTGTTTTTAGCAGGTGGGATCAGCACGTCGAGAATACGTTCTTCTGCCAGTTCTTCAGCGCGATAACGGTTTTTCTCGATAGCCTGGACGCGTACCATTTTCACGGCGGCATCGGTCAGATCGCGAATAATAGAATCCACTTCCTTTCCGACATAGCCCACTTCGGTGAATTTGGTCGCTTCAACTTTGATGAACGGCGCATTCGCCAGCTTAGCCAGACGACGGGCGATTTCAGTTTTACCGACACCGGTCGGGCCGATCATCAGGATATTTTTCGGAGTCACTTCATGGCGCAGCTCTTCGTTGAGCTGCATGCGACGCCAGCGGTTACGCAGAGCAATCGCCACAGAACGCTTGGCGTTGTCCTGGCCGATGATGTGCTTATCCAGTTCGCTGACGATTTCGCGTGGGGTCATTTCAGACATGGGAGATCCTTACGCTTTGTAGCTTAATTCTTCGATGGTGTGGAAATGGTTGGTATAGATGCAAATGTCGCCTGCAATATCCAACGCCTTTTCAGCAATTTCACGGGCGCTAAGTTCAGTGTTTTCTAACAGCGCGCGCGCCGCAGCCTGGGCGTAAGGGCCGCCGGAGCCGATAGCAATAAGATCGTTTTCTGGCTGCACCACGTCACCGTTACCGGTGATGATAAGCGATGCAGTTTCATCCGCGACTGCCAGCAGTGCTTCAAGTTTGCGCAGCATGCGATCGGTACGCCAGTCTTTTGCCAGCTCAACGGCGGCTTTGACCAGATGGCCCTGATGCATTTCCAGTTTGCGTTCAAACAGTTCGAACAGCGTAAAAGCATCCGCAGTACCGCCCGCAAAGCCCGCGATGACTTTGTCGTTGTACAGACGGCGGACCTTTTTCACGTTGCCTTTCATTACGGTATTGCCCAACGTGGCCTGACCATCACCAGCGATGACCACATGGCCGTTACGGCGTACGCTTACTATAGTTGTCACGAGCTGACCCCTTGGTTACGAATACAGAGTACAAACCCCGTACAAAAGTACGGGGCATAATGCAATTATAGATGGGGGGGATTTTGAGGGTTTCAACCCCCGGCGGCGAGCCGAATGCAGTTTGTATGACCCGCCATCTTCAAGCGATTGAGGGTGCTGTCTGCGTTCTCTTTGCCTTTCACCGGGCCAATGACCACACGATTCCAGCCATTGTTGGTGGTGATTTTCGAGTCAAAGCCTTCGAACGCCAGCTGAGCACGTACCGTCTCTGCCTGTTCCGCGCCTCTGAACGAACCGCACTGCACCATCCAGCGGCGTTCGTCTTTTTTCTCCGCCGTCGGTTTTGGCGCGTCAGCGGCACGAGCAACCGGCGCAGCTTGCTGCGGCTTCGACTGCGCAGTCGTGTGCGCAGGAGTTTGCAGCAGATCCTGGTACGGCTGCTGAGAAGACGCCGGTTTAGACTGGCGCGGTTGCGCCTGTACCGGTGCGGCTTGCGACGTACGCGTCTGCTGCTGCCAGCTTTGTTCAGTCGTACGCGACTGCTGAGCCAGGCGTTGCTGCTCCGCTAATTGCTGCGCTTGACGCTGGCGCTGTAGCGTTTGCTGACGCTGTTCCGGCGTCTGCTCATTCCACGGAACTTCAACCAGCTGCGTTGGCTGCTGGCGCATATCAGCCTGCATTTGTTCAAGAAGCTGGCGTTGTTCTGGTGTCAGTTGCTCCGGCGTTTTCACTTCACCACCGGCAGAAGGTTCTGTGGGCGCACGCACACCCGGCTGGCGACTTTCCAGCTCTTTAATGTAGCGCCAGCGTTCTTCTGGTTTTGGTGGTAGTCCGTTTCCGGTCACTTTCTGGCTTTGCAGCGTCTCGGACTCTTCTTTCTTGTGATGCGTAATGAAGTACAGACCACCGATAAAGGTCACAAGAACGGCGGCAGCAATAGCGACCATAGCGGGAGAAACCGCAGGCAGATTTCGTTGCTTTTTCCGTGAGGTGCTCTTTTTTCGCCGCGAAGGTGCCGGTTGGCTGCGGCGTACATAATCTCGTTGTGCCACTATCGTTTCGCTGTATTTATTCGTTCGTCAGCCCGCCATGTTACTTAAGCGGCGGGCCTTTGACCAGTCACGGCAGTCTTAAAGGTTTACTTTAAGGTAACGCGCGTGTTGATCCCCGGATGATAAGTTCGCAGTCCATTAAACGAGAGCCACTGCCAACGTGTTGCCCCTGCATTTGATCAAGCAATAACAGCATAGCTTCCCGACCGATTTCGTAACGCGGCTGCGCGATGGTTGTCAGCGGCGGATCACAAAATTGCGTCAGGTCGATGTTATCAAAACCGATTATGGAAAGGTCTTCCGGGACTTTCAGCCCCTGACGTTTTGCCTGAGAAAGTGCGCCGAGCGCCATCACATCGCTATGGCAGAAGACAGCAGTAGGCGGTTGTGGAAGATCAAGCAGCTGTTGCATTGCTCTGCTTCCGGCTTCGAAGGTGAAGTCGCCACGGGCGATGTATTGCGGATCAACCATAATGCCGCAGCGACGCAGCGCCTGAACATAGCCTTGCAGGCGGTAGTGACACAGCGGCATCTCTTCGGGACCGGCTATACAGCCAATCCGTTTATGCCCTTGCTCATATAAATAATTTACTGCATCAAATGCGGCGGTCAGATTGTCGATATGAACGGTAGGCAGCTCTAGTTCCGGTGCAAATTCGTTCGCCATCACCATCGGCGGCAGATTACGCTGTTCCTCGATGCTGGCATCAAACGGCAGCCTTGAACCCAGCAGCAACATGCCATCAATTTGCTTGGTGATGATCAAATCGATAAAGGTTTTTTCCTGCTGATTTTGATGCGCACAGTCGCCAATTAGCACCAGATATCCGTGATTTGCCGCCGTAACTTCGATACCGCGAATAATTTCGCTAAAGAAGGGATCGCAGATATCCGGGACAATCACCAGAATGGTGCGGGATTCATTACGCTTGACGTTGCGCCCCATAGGCTGCGGTAAATAACCCACTTCCCGGGCCGCTTTTTCAACCCGATTACGGGTGGCCTGGGAGACTTTATCGGGATTCATTAATGCTCGGGAGACAGTCGCTGTAGAGACTTTTGCCTTGAGGGCAACGTCTTTCATGGTCGCGGCAGTTTCCTGCTTCTTCGCTTTCACACTCACTCCTCGCCTGGTACGTCAGGCGTACTACATCCATGTTTACTTCACATCGGCAACATTTTTAGCAGATAGCGCGTGAAAACGGTTACAGAATTTTCATGAAAAGTGTGATGAATATTAAATTTTTCGATCCGCCTCGCATCGTGAGCGGTTTAACCCTCAATCGGATCAACATCCAGTACCCATTTCACCTTGCGGGAATCCGGTATTGTATTAATAAGTGCCAGCGTACCATTGATGATGTG
>OGTB01001644.1_pt1 | contig 14460 bp, 10 predicted proteins | sample 1553611 | NCBI WGS metagenome assembly OGTB01 (sample SAMEA2580032, study PRJEB22360) | human gut metagenome | biome: human gut; feature: human-associated habitat; material: faeces | place: Denmark | collected 2008/2010 | reverse complement strand
ACCCCGCAGGGGGGAGTGGGGGGGGCCCCCCGCTCCCTGCCAATTCTCGGCCCGGGCGGCGGCGTGCCCGGCTTCCAGCTCCTGAGCGCCGGGGTTGTCGCTCCCCCGCTCCGATCTCAGCAGCCCGCTGAGCAGGGAGACATCCAGCGTGGCAGAGCTTGTCCACGGATCCAGCACCACACCATCGATGCCGTCCGTTTCCAGCGCATACTCCATGGCGCTGCGCAGGCTGCGCTCCACCATGGGGCGGGTGGCGCTGGCCTTTTCCGCCTCGGCGTTCTTTACCGAGGTGAACAGCGGCAGATAGTTCCGCTCTTTCCGGGTGTGGAGCAGCCAGGGCGGCAGGCCCTCAGCCCGCTCCTCCGGGATGGGCAGATGCGCCCAGGGAGCGGCCCCGCTCTGGGGGTCCACCGCCGCATCCAGCGGAACCAGCACCTTGGTCTGCAATTCCAGCGCATAGTTCAGGGCGTTCATCAGGCTCCAGAAATGTTCCTCGTTCTGCTCCCGGTACAGCCGCGCCACGGCCTCCTCCACAAACGGGCAGCCTGTGCCCACCGGCCCGTACTGCGGCGCAGTCCGCTTTTTTCCGCTGCCCACCGGCCGGAAGCGCCGACCGCCCATGTTGTATGCCATTTATCTCACCCTTCTTTTTCATCAATAGGATAAGTATAGCAGGAATCCGCAAATTTCACAATATTTTCCCGCAGGCAGCCGAACGCAGAAACAGCAGGCGGCTGCACATGGCCGTCTGCTGTTCGGTTCACTCTTCTGCCGGTTTCTCCGCATCGTCCAGATAGTCCTCGATGCTGCCGATGCTGTATCGGTTCTCGTTGGCTTTCACGCTCCGTGCACTGGCATCGTAGCAGGCTTCCAGAATGGGCATCACTGGCTGCTGGCCCTCCGGGTCGGTCAGATGTCCGATGGCCCGGGCCTCATAGTAGTTGTCGATGATCTGGTTCACGATCCGTTTGCGGTCACGGAGCGGAGTCTGCAGGTTGGCCAGCAGCTCCTGCCGGATGCCGCAGCTGTTGCTGCCGTGGTCGCCGAACAGGATGTAATACTCCTGCTCGATCTCCAGCGGTGCAGCCTGATGCAGATAATAATCCGCCAGTGTCCTCCGCTTCTTTTCGGTGCTGAAGCCCTTGATCTCCTCCATGCCGCGCGGAAAGAGTTCCGGATGCAGGATCCACATTTCATAGGGCCCCACCGGCAGGTGCAGAGTATCGAATACATCCAGAAAATCCTCCAGCGCAATGCGGATCTCGCCCCGCTCCCATTTCTGAATGGTGCGCTTGTCCCGCCCCAGCATATCCGCAAGCTCCTGCTGGGATCTGCCCGCCACGTTCCGGGCAAAGGCAATGGCTTCCCCGATTCGGTTCCGGTAGTTGGACATATTCTTTCCCTCCTGACACACACTTGTACACCAGGCATTCCAACGTCTGGCGACATAAAATACTTTCCTCTGATAAAAGGATAATGGTTTGTCCCGCCTTCTGTCAAGAGTTGCAAATTCAATCACTTCACGTAAAATTTTTGTTAAATGTGTCATTCAAGCCGGACAGCCGCCTTTTTTGCAGAGATTTTGCCACTCCGTGGGGCATCCGCCCCCTGTCTTAAACAACGTTCGGGCCATTTTGTCCTTTTTCACCTGCCGGAGGCAGCCGGATGTGTCAGGTACACCGCAACACGCAACGCAAAATATTTTTTGCAAAAAATTCCTCTTCGGCAAGTTTTTCCCAGCGCATCCGTTTCCATACACGCAAAAACCGCCCATAGCCGTCTAAAACAGCCATGGGCGGGTACTTTTTCTTTATGCCAGTTTATTCAGCCTTACGGCAACGTAGGGGTCAGGGAGCTTGAGCTCGTCGGCAAGGTCGGCTTCAGATTCGTACTTCTCCGCCGCCATACCCACCACAACGCTGCACACGTCAAAGCGTCCGGCAGGCGAAAGGGCCGTGACCTTGGCTTCTCCATCGGCAATGGCGGTCACCACGCCATCCGCATCCACGGTAACGACACCGGGGTTGCTGCTGACCCATGTAATGGGCACACTGCCGCCGCCTTCCACCGCAACGGTGGCCGTCAGACGTTCCTGGGTGCCCACGGTACGGAGCAGCAGGTCACTCTTGTTCAGGGTCACCTTGCCGATATCCGAAGTCACCGTGACGCTGCACCGCAGAGCCTGGCCGTTGGAGACCATTGCCGTGATGGTGGTGGTGCCCGCCGCCTGAGCCGTGACAAGCCCCTTGTCGCTGACTGTGGCAACCTCAGGGTTGCTGCTCATCCACTGGTAGACATAGAGGAAGGAGTGGTCGCTGTTGGTCAACCGGAGCTGATGGGTGGGGTGCAGGTCATTGTACTGCAGCACAAGGCTCAGGCTGGTGGTATCCAGCGTGGGCTTTTTTCTGGCTGCTTCTTCATTTTTGCGGGTCACGGTCACCTTGCAGGCGGCACGTTCGCCGTGGTCGGAGATGGCGGTGATGATGGCAGTGCCCGCATTGCGGCCCGTCACCTTGCCGTCGCCATCCACCGTGGCAACATTGGAGTTGCTGCTCATCCAGACGATGAAGTAATAATCGCTCTGGCCGCTGGTGTACAGGTAGCCCTTGGGGCGGGGGTCATCATCGGTGATCTCCAGCTCCATCTCGGTCAGCTCCAGTTCCAGCTTGGAGCCGGTTCCGGTCAGGCCTGTCAGCACACCGGGCGCGGCCTGCGCGGGCAAAGGGGCAGCCAGCAGGGCCCCGCTCAGAGCCAGCAGGGCCAGAAGCCGCCCCGCGGTTTGGAATTTCCATTTCATTGGGTCGAACTTCCCTCCTTGTTTCATCCCATGGGATCAAAGGAATGCCGCACACATGGAAAAATTTCGCGTCCATGATTTTTCTCACTATTGATTTATTTTACACGTCCGGCCATTGTGGGTCAAGTTTTTCGCCCAAAGTGCTGTGCTTTCGCACCCGATTTCGTCGGGAATTCCAGTTTTTTCCGATTTTTTTGTGCAGAACATCAGGGCCAAAAAGCGCTCAGTCACCTCCGGTGACAGCTCCCCTGATAGGGAGGCCAGGTTCACGCGCTTTCTTCGGTGTAATACTGTGCCTGGGCGTTCCACAGTTCGTAATACTTTCCATCCGGCTCCCCCAGCAGTTCCTCATGGGTGCCCTGCTGGACGACCTCGCCGTGGTCGAACACGGCGATCTCATCACAGAACTTGCAGGAGGACAGCCGGTGGCTGATATAAATTGCAGTCTTATCGCCCGCGATCTCGTTGAACTTTGCGTAGATCTCCGCTTCAGCCACCGGGTCCAGGGCGGCGGTAGGCTCATCCAGCACGATGAAAGGTGCATCCTTGTACAGGGCCCGGGCAATGGCGATCTTCTGGGCCTCGCCGCCCGAGATGGTCACGCCATCCTCGTCCAAATCTTTATAAAGGCAGGTGTCCAGCCCCTTGGGCATCCGGGCCAACCGGTCGGAAAAGCCCGCTTTTTGCAGGCAGTCGGCGGCACGGGCGACATCATAATGCTGGGCCGTGGCAACATTCTGGCCCAGCGGCAGGGCGAACAGCTTGAAATCCTGGAACACCACCGAGAAGATATCCATGTACTCATCGTAGCGGTACTTACGGATGTCGATGCCGTTGAGCAGGATGACACCCTCGGTGGGGTCGTATAGGCGGCAGAGCAGCTTGATGAAGGTGGTCTTGCCGCTGCCGTTCATGCCCACCACGGCCAGCCGCTCCCCCACCTTGAAGGTCATGCTCAGGTGGCGCAGGGCATATTGCTCGCTGCCGGGGTACCGGAACGAGACATCCAGGAACTCCACGGTATACTGGCGGTCGCTCCGCTTTTCGGTGGTCAGGCTGCCCTTGTACATCTTGTTGGGCAGGTCAAGATAGTCATAGAGCGTTTTCAGGTAGGGGGCGTTGAATCTGCAGTCGCCCACGGCGGTGAACAGCCCGCCGATGCCCACAAAAAAGTTGGTGGCTGCGCCCACATACTGGGTCACAGCGCCCAGACCAAAGGCCCCGCCGTAGGCCTTCAGGCATACAAAGAGGTAGGCAAGACCCATGAGCAGAGCCGAAACGGCGTTGCCCGTGGCATTCAGGATGCCGAATTTCCCCTTGCGGGCCCGCTCAAAGGCAGGCATGGAGACGGCGGCGTGATCTTTCAAAAACTCGAACTGGTCGTACATCCGCACATCCAGCGCCTTTTTGTCATCCCGACATACCCCCATGAGGAAGGCCCAGAGCCGGTTGCCCCAGCGGCCCTCCTCCTCGATATCCGGGCTGCTGATGCCCGCGCTGGAAGCGCACACCGGCGAGAGCCACGCCACGGCCAGGATCAGCACCAGCACTGCCGGAACACAGAGCGGGCTGTTGAGGACTGTCAGCGGGCCGGCGGGCACCCTGGCCGTGAACAGCCCCACCGACAGCACCGCGCCGCCCAGAATACGGAATACCGCCGCGGATACACCGTCCAGCAGCGCCACAGCGTTAGGATTGCCGCCGCTGCAGAAGCTTTCGCTCTGCTGGATGAAATTGTAGAGGTCGTAGACCTGCTGGCTGTCCTCGTCGGCATAATCCATGGACATCTGCTTTTCCATAAAGCAGTCATGGCCCAGCTGCCAGTTCAGCTGTTCCCGCTCCACGCTCTTCCAGTGGAGCAGGACCGACCGCACCAGCGTGAGCAGAGCGGTCACGCCCAGCATCCACGGCAAGGGCCTGCGGGTCCCGCGCGTCCGACAGCTCAGCCACCAGCCGGGCCGAGAACCAGACCACGGCATAGGGGCTGACGGCATCCGCCAGTGCCCACAGCACGGTGGACAGCACAAAGCGGGGCGTATTTTTCCAGTAAAAGCACCAGGCCCGCAGGGTCAGCCGGACGCTTTCCTTCAGGGTCATTTTTTCTTCGTTCATACGGCCTTGCCCTCCTTGTAATATTTGCTCTGCACCGCAAACAGCTTGGCATAGCCGCCGTTTTGGGCCATCAGCTGGTCGTGGGTCCCCTCCTCGGCCACACGGCCGTTTTCAAGGAAGAGAATGCGGTCACAGAAACGGGTGGAGGCCAGCCGGTGGCTGATGAACAGGCTGGTGCGGCCCCGGGTCATCTCGTTGTACTTCTGGTAGATATCATCCTCGGCGATGGGGTCAAGGGCGGCAGTGGGCTCATCCAGCACAAGAATAGGCGCGTCTTTATACAGGGCACGGGCCAGCATCAGGCGCTGGGTCTGGCCGCCGGAGAACTCCACGCCGTCCAGATAGACATCCCGGCCCACATGGGTCTTGATACCCGCCGGGAGGGATGTGATTTTTTCCGTCAGCCCTGCCTGGTCAAGACAGTACCGCACCTTTTCCTCGTCGATGCCGTCCATGGCCTGGGCCACATTCTCGGCCACCGTGCAGGAGAGCACGCTGAAATCCTGAAAGACCGCTTCAAACAGCTTGTAGTAATCCCGGCGGTTATACTGCCGGATATCCTGCCCGTTCAGCAGAACACGCCCCCCGGTGGGGTCAAGGAAGCCGCAGATCAGCTTGACCAGTGTCGTCTTGCCAGCGCCATTCAAGCCCACGATGGCCAGGTTCTCGCCGGGGTGCAGTGTCAGGCTCATGTGGGCGATGGTGTTTTTCTCCGCACCGGGGTAGCGGTAGCTCACATCCTCCAGCTGCAGCTCATAGGGCATATCCAGCCGCTTTTCCAGCGGGATGCCCTCCTCAAACCGGAAGGGTTCCGGCAGCTCGAGGAACTCCCGGATGGTGGAGATGTCCAGGCTCTGCTTGCGCAGGAGGGCAAACTGCTCCATCAGGCCTGTGACCCACTGGGCAAAGCCGGAGGCCGCACCGAAGTAGAGCAGGAATTCCGACACCGGCAGGCCCCTGGTCACGGTGAGCCAGAGCAGATAAGCATAGGCCGCACCGTTGCGCACCAGCAGCAGGGCCAGGTCGATGAGGTTGGCGGTCAGGTAGGCGCGCTCCCGCTTTTCAAGAAAGGCATAGTTGAGCCGCAAAGCAGAATCGTACAGGTCAGTGAGCCACTGCCGCAGGCCGAAGATGCGGATATCCTTGCCGAACTCGCGTCCCTCGGCGGTGTTGCGCAGGTAATGCAGGCTCCGGGTGATCTTTGCCCCCTCCTCCCGGTGGCGGTAGCCCCACTCGTTGATATTCCTGGTGGAAAAATAGCTCACCACAGCGGTCAGGGCCGTCAGGACACAGAGCCAGGGGTTCAGCCCGGACAGCAGAGCCAGATACACCCCGAAGCCGATGAGATTTGTCATGATATCCGTCCAACTTTTCCAAAAAGCCTCGCCGGAAGCACGGTTGTTCATACAGGCATCGTGGCCCTTCTGATACATCAGACGGAAGGCTTCATCCAGCAGGTTGGCATAGGCCGTGCGGGTGCGCTTGGTGTTGATGCGCTTCAGCAGCTCCAGCCGCACGCCGCACCGGCCAAACATGGTGAGGTGGTCGATGTAGTAGCACAGCGCGGTCAGGGCAAACAGCAGGATGGTGAACCCGCCGATGGCACCCAGCAGCTGACTCAGCGGCGCGCCGCTTTCCAGTTTGCCCAGCACCGCCGGGCTGATGAGCATTTCGGCAGTGGTCTTGCCTGCCGTGCAGACGGCCAGCAGCACCACCAGCAGCGGCACGCTCCGTCGGGTGTCCCAGGCCACCGAGAGCATGTAGGCAGTGTTCTGCCAGACATTGTATTTGGGCTTTGGCTTTTTGGTTTTCTCGTTCTTTCCCATTTTGGAATCCCCTTTCACTTGTCTGGCAATGATCCTAACACAAAAAATCGCCCCCGACACATTCCGGGGACGAAACGCCTGATTTGGGGGATGAATTGCAGGAACCTCTCCGTCAATGCTTCGCATTGCCACCTCTCCTAGTAGGAGAGGCAAGCCAGTAGCAGCGTGAACTTGGCTCCCCAATCAGGGGAGCTGGCGCGGAGCGCCTGAGAGGTTCACACCTGTGGAATCAATATCTCCGTCGTGAATGCCCCATCCTCGCTGTTGCGGCTGAGGTAGCCATCCAGCTTTTCCACGATGGCATCAATGCGCACCAGCCCGAAGCCGTGGCCCTCGCCCTTGGTGGTGACAAAACGGCCCGCAAGCTTTTTCTGTTTTTTAGTTGCCGTGAAATTGGTGAAGGAGATATAGAGCTGTGTGCCCTTCATATCCATATATACCCGGATGAGCCGCTCCTCCTCGGGCAGCTCCGCACTGGCATCCATAGCGTTATCAAAAAGGTTGCCCAGGATGCAGCAGAGGTCAAGCTCACTCATTTTCAGTTTGACCGGGATATGGGCATCGATCTGCACCGGGATATTTCGGCTCTTGGCAAGGGAGATCTTGCTGTTGATGATGGCATCAGCCATGGCATTGCCGGTTTTTACAGCCAGATCAACAGTGTTCAGGTCGGTATCCAATGCATCCAGGTAGGCTTTGATGCCGTCCAGATCCCCCTGTGCCGCCAGCACCTTCATGGTCTGGATGTGTCCCCGGTAATCGTGCCGCCATCCCCGCATCTGGCGGTACATGTTGTCCACCTCTTTGTAGTGGGTCTCGATGAGCTCCCGCTGGTAAGCGGCGATGCGTTTATCGAGGAGCTTTGAAAAGAATTTAAGTTTCATCATTAAGTCCTCTCAATGATCGCCCGGTTCAGGGGCTCATAGGCACCCCGGGGCAATGGGAGGGCGGTACCATCGGCCAGCACGACTTCCTTTTTGGTCACACGGCGGATCTGTTTCAGGTTCAGGATCATCCCCCGCCCCACCCGGAGGAAGCCTTCGTCCAGCTGGGCCTCGAACTCACCAAGCGTCCGCTTGACGGTGTAATCCTGCCTGGCATGAACCGTGACGTAATTCTGGTGCACGTCCAGATACCGCACCTCATACAGCGGCAGGCGCACCAGCTCGCCGGAAAGCTCCAGGTTCAGGCACCGGGCGTTGCGGCGGTGCTTTTCCCAGGCACGGTCGAGAACAGCAAAGAGCTTTTCGCGGCTGACCGGCTTCACCAGGTAGTGGAGGGCGGCCACGTCATAGCCCTCGGCAATGTAATCGGAGTAGCCGGTGATGAACACGATCTGCACGGCTTCATTCTCCTGCCGCACCGTTTTGGCCAGCGTCACACCGTCCGTGCCCGGCATTTCCACGTCCAGAAGTAATAGGTCAAAGCTTTTGTCCTCTATGTAGCGAAAAAGAAAGGCATCCGCCGAGGCAAAGCGCTCACTCTCCACCTCAATGCCACGCTCTGCGGCCCACTGGTGCAGAATGCTACCCACAAATTCAGCATCGGTCGTGCTGTCATCACAGATCGCGGCACGGTATGACATGGCGGCTTCTCCTCTCTTTCCGTAAACTCTGGGTAGAAGTATGACACACTTTGTCCGCAATTGCAACAAAAAGAAGCGGCTGACACGACAGCCGCTTCTTTTTGTACGATTTCATTTTATGAATTATTTTCAGTTGTGCTGTTTCAGGGCGCAGACCGCAATGCTCAAAGCGCTCCAAGCCGCCTGATACATCAGGACAGCGGCCACCGACAGGGTGCCGATGCTGCCCGCGTAGGTCAGCAGAACACCGATGACCACCGAGAACCAGACCGAGACCATCTGCACCGTGGTGGCGCTCGTCTCGGCGTTCTGGGCCTTTTCCGCCGCGCGCAGGCCGCCGATCAGACTGGCAAAGCCCTTATCATGCAGCATACAGCAGCGGGCCGTCTCGTCCGGCTGGGCAGGGGTCAGCGCACTGCACTGCTCCTGATCCAGCAGGGTGATCATCCCCTCAGGCAGATGGTAAGCCTCGGTGATGTGGCGGGCCGTCAGGCTGGGGTCCTCACAGGTGACCAGCAGGCGGATGTTCTCCCGCTGCAGCACCTCCAGCCCGCGGGCGGCGTTGCGGCCGCCCACATAATGGAGCACGAACATGGCGTGCAGGCTGCCGGAAACAGCCAGATACAGGATCTGCAGCGCGCCGTTCTGGGAGTGCTCATCCTCGTACTCCTGCTCAGGCAGGGGCACCCCCTCCCGCTCCATGTACAGCCGGTTGCCGATGAGCACCCGGTTGTTATCGCACCAGGCGGCAAAGCCAAGACCGTGGTGGACCTCCAAGTCCTTCACAGGGTACAGGATCTCGGTGCGGTCCTCGATGATCTGGCGGAACAGACCCCGCAGGGTCTCACAGCTGTGGTTGAGGATGCTGGCCGCATAGAGGATGGCACGGTCGATGCGGCCGCCCTTGAAGATGCGGATGTCCTCCAGATTCACGCTGTCGGCGGTAAAGAGCTCGTCGGCATCCACCTGCACGGTGTCCACACCGCCCAGCTCCTCAATGGCAGCCCAGCCGGGCACCACGGCACCGGCGGCGGCAGCGGTCTTTTGCAGGCGCAGGGAAGCGATGCCCGCAACCAGGGTGGAGGACAGCGGTGCACCCATGCAGAGCATGGAGGTCAGGGCTGCGGCCATGCCGTTGGGCCCGCCGCCAAACAGCAGGAACACCAGCCCGCTGAGCACGGCGGCACCCAGCAGGATCAGGGCTGTCTTACGGGCGCGGCGCTCACTGGCGCGCTCCCCGAAGCTCTGCTCCACCAGCGCCTCGTCCCACTGGACAGGGCGGCTGAGCAGCACCCAGGGGTCTTTCTGATCCAGGCTCCGGGCCAGCACCCGGATCAGGTCCTTATCCCGGACACGGAATGCGCCCTGCAGCCCCTCAGGGGATCGGGCGGCGAGGTCATAGCCGTTTCTGACGGCAGTCAGCAGGACACGGCTGCCCAGCAGGGCCAGGAACAGGCCCAGTGCAGCCACGCCGGAAAGCAGCGTCCAGCTGGAATTCTGATAGCTCTGGGCGTTGAGCAGGGCGACCGCAGCCTGCACCAGCGCACCGCAGGCGGCCAGCGCCGGCATGGTGTCTGCACTGGGGCGGCCCTTGAGGCCCTGCAGACCATCCCGCAGGACAGGCCAGCCCACAGCCAGCGCACCGGCCAGAAAGAGCAGGTTGGCGGCATAGAACGCCGCCGGGGCGATCACGGGGTCAAGGGAGGCCACAGGGGCCAGCAGCCCCTCGGCAACAAGGCCAAAGTGGAGCAGCACCACGGCTAGGATGCCCTCCAGCACACACCGCAGCGTCAGCTCCGCGCCCATCCGGCGGAGCTTCTCCCCCACCTGCTCGGGCGTTTCCGGCTCGGCTTCCTCTTCAGGCTTCTCCGCAGCCTCCGGCGCGGCAGGGGCCGCTTCCTCAGCAGGCTGGGCCGGGGCCTCCTCTGCCGGGGCGGCAGGCCGGGCGGGTGCCTCGTCCTCTTCCAGCCCCATCAGCGGCAGGCTCATGCTGTCGTCCTTGCTGGGGGCCTCGGTGCGGGTAGGGGCCTGCGGCTCGTTCTCGTCCGCGCCCTTGCCAAAGAACTGGAAAGCCTTTTCCGGTTCCGGCTCAACCTCTGGCGCGGCTTCCGGGGCAGACTTCGCCTGCTTTACCGACCGATCTTCGGCAAACACCATGGGGATGGCCGGGCCCTCAGGCGCTGCGGGAGCTTCCGGCTCCTCGGGGGCATCCTGCACCTCCTCCACCGGGGCAGGCTTGGGGGTGCCATAGAGCATGGCCTTGAGTTCGGCCATCTCTGCATCCTCCTGCTGCTCCTGCGGGGTCAGGGGTTCCTGGCGGCGGGGCGGCTCCGGCTTTTTCTCGGGCTGGGGTGCGGGCCGGGGTTCCGGCTTCGGCGCTGCGGGGACTTCCGGCGCGGTGGGCAGAGCCACAGGCTCTGCTTCCTCCAGCTCTCCGGGCTCCAATGCCAGCTCCAGGCCGGCCTCGGCTTCTTCCTCATGGCCCAGCACGATCTCACCCGTGGGCGGCAGCTCATTCTGCACGGCCGGGGCGGCGGCAGGCTCCTCTTTGTCCTTTTCGCGGTGGAAGAGTTTGCCCAGCAGGCTGCCGGTATTCTCCTTTTCCTCATCGCGGCGCTTCATCTCTTCGGGCACCTGTGCCACGCTGGTGCTGAAAAACGTGCGGAACTTCTCGTTCTGCGCATCGATCTCTTCCTGTGTCAGCTCTTTGCGCTTATCATCCTTTGGCATCCTAGTCCCTCCCTGTTCTGGTCACGGCGGTCTGGCCGCTGTTTCTTACTCTGCGGCGCGCTGGCTCTGGATCTCGTACAGGATGATGCCAGCCGCCACCGAGACATTGAAGCTGTCCACACCGGTGCCCTGAGCGGCCATATCCAGCCGCACCACACCATCGCAGAGCTTTTTCACCAGCTGGGATACACCACTGCCCTCGCTGCCCAGCACCAGTGCGATGGGGCCGGTCAGGTTGTTCTTGCACAGGGGCACGCCGTCCATATCGGCACAGTAGACGAACACCCCCTGATCCTTCAGGCGGCGGATGGTCTCGCCGATGTTGGCCACGCGGGCCACAGGCAGGCGCTCGGCCGCACCGGCGCTGGACTTGATAACAGTGGGGGTCACGGACGCGCCGCCCCGCTTGGGGATGACGATGCCGTGGGCTCCGCACAGCAGAGCAGAGCGCATCACCGCGCCCAGATTATGGGGGTCCTCGATGCCGTCACTCAGCACCAGGAAAGGGGGCTCCCCCTTCTCTCTGGCAACGTTCAGCAGGTCCTCCACGGTCACATATTCGATCTCGCTGGCAAAGGCAGCCACGCCCTGATGGCTCTCGGTGCCGGTCATCAGGCGCAGCTTGTTGGGGTGCACCCGCTTGACCGTGGCCCCGGCCTCCTTGGCCATGGCGGTATAGTAAGCTGCCACGGCGGGGGCCATGCCCTCCGCGATCAGCACGGTATCCACGCCGGAACCGCTCTTGAGCAGCTCGGTCACGGGGTTTTTGCCGTAGACCAGGCTCTCATTCTTGGGCTGCTCCTCCGTGCTGCTGCGGCGGGGGCGGCGCGGCATTTTCTGTTCGTCCATTGATGTGTTCTCCTTCCATTCTATGGCAAGGCGGGCCGTTTGAGCCGCGCCATGGTTTCGTTCTGTTTCAGTTTTACTATATTTTGACACTGATACATTCTAAAGTATAGCATACCCCGGCATTCTTCGCAATGTTTGCCGAAGGCAAAAGTTTTCCACATTCAGCAGGCTATACAATCGGTAATTCGGCTCAATTTTTTCCACATGTTGAAAACCCGGTGGAAAATGTTCAAAAATCAAGTTTGTACGCCCACTTTCCGGGTGGAATTCCACAGTTTCCACCGAGTTTTCAACCTCCCAGGTTCGACACGCAAACTTTCCGCCGTACTTTTTGTAAAATTCAAGTCGGAATTATGACAATTTTTTGAAGGGAGATCCAGTGGTTTTTGCCAGAATCTCCAACATCAAAATGCCCAATGTGAATTTGTGTTGAAAACGCCGCGGGAACCGCCTTGATTTTATCCTGTAATTGGGGTATACTACCCTTAGGTTCGTTAAAGGATGCGCAATCTTGTATCCAAAACGGCTTTTTCACCCCAAAATGATTTTGCGGAGGTAATGAATAATGTTGGTAAATGCAACCGAAATGCTGATCAAGGCACGCGATGGCCACTACGGTGTGCCCCAGTTCAACATCAACAATCTGGAGTGGACCAAGGCAGTCCTGACCGCCTGCGAGGAAATGAAGAGCCCCGTTATCCTGGGTGTCTCTGAGGGTGCAGGCAAATACATGACCGGCTTCAAGACCGTTGCCGCCATGGTCAGCTCCATGGTGGAGACCATGGGCATCACCGTTCCCGTCGCCCTGCACCTGGACCACGGCACCTACGAGGGCTGCAAGGCCTGCGTTGAGGCCGGCTTCTCCTCCATCATGTTCGACGGCAGCCACTACTCCATCGAGGAGAACGTGGAAAAGACCAAGGAGCTGGTCGCTCTGGCACACTCCAAGGGCCTGAGCATCGAGGCCGAGGTCGGCTCCATCGGCGGCGTTGAGGACGGCGTTGTGGGCGCTGGCGAGATCGCAGACCCTGCCGAGTGCGCAAAGATCACCGATCTGGGCATCGACTTCCTGGCTGCCGGCATCGGCAACATCCACGGCGTTTACCCCGCCAACTGGAAGGGCCTGGACTTTGAGGCTCTGGACCGCATCCACAAGGCTACCAACAACATTCCTCTGGTCCTGCACGGCGGCACCGGCATCCCCGACGAGATGATCCAGAAGGCCATCAGCCTGGGCGTTTCCAAGATCAACATCAACACCGAGTGCCAGCTGGTCTTTGCTGAGGCCACCCGCAAGTACATCGAGGCTGGCAAGGATCAGCAGGGCAAGGGCTTCGACCCCCGTAAGCTGCTGGCTCCCGGCGCTCAGGCCATCGTTGACAAGTGCAAGGAGAAGATCGAGCTGTTCGGCTGCGCAGGCAAGGCCTGAGCAGAAGCGCATCTCCTGAGCACATTCCCGCCCCATAAATGATACCGCCCCGCTGTTCTGTGCATCACAAAACAGCGGGGCATTTTTTTGTAAGCCAGTCCGCAAAAAGGGGGCTGCTGCACCGGTTTTCCCGTGTGCCGCAGCCCCTCTTCTTTACTGGTTCAATTTTGCAAACGCTTCCCGCACATCGCCGGAGAAGTAGAGCGTGCCCAGCGCGCACACGGGGCCGGTGCCCCCAAGGGCGACCGCCCGGGCCACACCGGCTTCAATGGTGGAAGCGGGCTCGGCCCTGCCGCCCCGGGCGCGGATCTGTTCGGCCAGCATCTCAGCGGGCATGGCGCGGGGGGTATGGGCCGCTACGGGGACAAACTGCCCGGCCAGCGGCAGGAGCAGTGCCAGCATCTCGTCCACATCCTTGTCCGCCATGATGCTGAGCAGGAACACGAACTTCTGCCCCGGAAAGCGGTCCCGCAGGCTCTGCACGGTGGCCCGCATTCCGTGGGCGTTGTGGCTGCCATCCAGCAAAAAGACGGGCGAATGCCGCAGCAGCTCGAACCGGCCCGGCCAGTGCACCTGTTCCAGACCGGCACGGATGGCGCTGTCCGGGATGTTCCAGCCCCGGCTGCGCAGCACCCGCAGGGCCGTAATGGCCGTGGCGGCGTTCCGGGGCTGATAGCTGCCGATCAAGGGCAGGCGGATACCGTTCAGGCCGTCAAAATCAAAGGTGACAGCATCCAGATCCCCGTCCTCGATGGTCAGCCTGCTGAGGTCCACCACGGTCAGCGGCGCGTGCCGCTCTGCCGCCGCACGGGCGATGACGGCATCGGCCTCGGGCACACCGCCATAGCTCACCACCGGACTGCCCGGCTTGATGATGCCCGCCTTGGCCGATGCGATATCGGCCAGGGTGGGGCCCAGCTCCTTCACATGATCCATGCCCAGCGCCGTGATGACCGCGCACTCCGGCGGGTCGATGACGTTGGTGGAATCCAGCGTGCCGCCCAGGCCCACCTCCAGCACCACGATGTCGCATTTCGTCTCAGCGAACCAGAGCATTCCCAACGCCGTGATGATCTCGAACTCGGTGGGGATATCGGTCATGGCATCGGCAGCGGGCTTCACACGCTCCACC
>OGTB01001639.1_pt1 | contig 14494 bp, 10 predicted proteins | sample 1553611 | NCBI WGS metagenome assembly OGTB01 (sample SAMEA2580032, study PRJEB22360) | human gut metagenome | biome: human gut; feature: human-associated habitat; material: faeces | place: Denmark | collected 2008/2010 | reverse complement strand
TTTGCCTCCGAACCAGCTCCCCGCCTGAAAAGGCGGCAAGCTGTTTCGAAGGGAAACTTGTCGGATTGTCGGCGGAAAACCCTTCGATAGCGATTTTTCGTGCGTCATCGAATCGGCCTATTTCTCCAGCAGAGCCGTATTGTATAGGTAGCGCTTGATGCTGCGTTTGGGCGTCTTTTCAAATTCGGTGGGATAGACCGTGATGCTTGCGACCTGTTCGTAGGATGCCAACAGTTTGTTGAGTTCCTTGAGGTTGTTTTCCATGATTCGGGGCAGTTCCTCTTTATCGATCCCTTCGAGCTCCGCCTGTTCGAAGTCGGGAACGACCAATGCCGTCAAACGACCGTTGTGCTCCAGAACCAGCGATTCCTGGACCATATACATGTTGTTGAGTTTGTCTTCGATCTCTTCGGGGTAAATGTTCTGTCCGCTTCCCGTGAGTATCATGGTTTTCGAGCGGCCGCGGATGTAAAGCGTGCCGTCCGGATCCATCGTGGCGATGTCGCCCGTATGGAGCCACCCTTTTTCGTCCAGGACCTTCCGGGTTTCCTCCTCGTTCTTGTAGTAACCCATCATGACGTGCTCGCCGTGCACCAGGATCTCGCCCGCGACGTGTTCGGGATCGGGCGAGTCGATCTTCACCTGGATAAATTCCGAGAGGAAACGCCCGCAGGAACCGGCCTTGAATTCGTTGTCGGGAGTGAAGCTGATGAGCGGAGCGCATTCGGTCATGCCGTATCCAATCGTGATCGGGAATTTGATACTCATCAGAAATGCTTCGGTTTCCATATTCATCGGTGCACCGCCCACGATGAAGATGTTCACCTCTCCGCCGAACGATTCCATCATCTTCTTGCGGATTACCGAGCGCAGGGCGGTATTCAGCAGCGGAATCTTCATAGCGATACTCATCGGCCCCTTTTCGAGCAGCGGCAGTACCTGTTTGCGATAGACTTTCTCGAGAATCAGGGGTACGCAGCAAATGATCGTGGGGCGCACGACCTGCATGGCTTCGATCAGGATCTTCGGAGTGGGAATTTTGCCCAGCAGGGTGATGTGGCCTCCGACGGCCAGCGGCGCGAGAAAGTCGAATGCACAGCCGTAGGCGTGTGCCAGAGGCAGGAACGAGAGCGTGCGTCCGCCGCGCTGGAAATAGTTCGTGCCGGTTTGGGTGTTTATGGCTCCTCGGGCGAAGAGCACGTTGCCCGTCAGGTTATTGACCGAGAGCATGACGCCTTTCGAATATCCGGTCGTTCCCGAGGTGTAGTTGAGCAGGATCATCCGGTCGTTGGGAATCTTGTGAAAGCGGATATGCTCCGGTCCGAACCCTTTCGGATAGGCTTTGCGGAAGTGATTTTCGCGGTTCTTCTGGAAATCCGTCAGTTTCTTCGGATCCCGGCGCTCGTAGATCGCGTTCAGGTCCGTGAGCGAGAAGACGGCTTCGACTTTCCGGATCTGGTCGGCTTCGATCGCGTCCCAGAACGTGTCGCCCAGGAAAAGCAGTCGGCTTTCCGAATGGTTGATGATGTGGATCACGTCGTTGGCATGGAAATCCTGCAGAATGGGCACGATGACCGCGCCGTAAGTGATCGTGGCGATGTAGGTGATGCACCAGCGGGGATTGTTGCGGCCGATCAGCGCAATTCGGTCGCCCTGCCGGATGCCCGCCTCGTCGAAGAGCAGATGCAGCTTGGCGATCTCGGCGCCCATTTCCAGGTAGGTGAAGTTCTCCTGCTTGAAATAGTCGGTCAATGCCGGCAGTGCATAGTTCTCCCGGAAGCTGGTTTCGTAAATATTAATCAGGTTTTCGCGTAACATAGAATTTTCGGTATCAAGTAGTGGATAATTCAATTTTTAGGGCGAAACGCCTGTCCCGGGGGGACTGGTGTCCGGCCGGATTCGGGTTATTCTTCTTAACCTCTTCCGGCAAAGATAATATATGCCGGGAACAAAGCAAATTTCGTGTGTTTCGCTTTTTGACAGTTCGTACAAATCGGTATTCGTTGCGAGCAAATATATGAAAATCTATCCAATCGGTAAAATACCCGTTTTTTGTCGGAAGAATTCGGGGATGCCTTCGTTTTTATTTTACAAGGCCGTTTCAGCCGGTTTCGACAGATCGGATCGCAGCGGAAACAGACACAAATAGATCGAAATCGGACAATACAAGCGTGTTGAATAATGGCGATTTCCGGCTCGCTATTTACCGTGGATTGAAAGTCCGATCTGAAACGGGCGGATGAAGCGATCCGAATGACCGTTGGGGCAGGAGATGGAGCAGTCGGATTTTTTTGTGCCTATTCGGATATGGTTCCGGTTTCGGACCTTATTCGATAAAAAACGATTCGCCAAACAAGCGAATCGTTTTTACCGTGCTATTTGTCCGCTTTTCGATGGGGCTTCCAGATGTATATTTTGGATTCCGTGCCGTTTTTCAGCCGAACGATATTTTTGCGGTGGGTGTAGAGCAGCAGAACGGCCGTGACGAACGAGAAGACGATGAAAGGCACCGATTGGTTCACTTTGGGCGAAGCGATCGTGAAGACCGGAAAGCAGCAGCCGGCCACGATCGAGGCGAGTGAAACGTAGTGCGTCATCATCAGGATCACGACCCATACGGCGAAGCAGAGCAGTACTACCGGCGGATAAATACCCGTAATCGCCCCTACCAGGGTCGCCACGCCCTTGCCGCCCCGGAATCCCGCGAAAATGGGGAAGATGTGTCCGAGCACGGCGGCGAATACGGCGATGATCTTGATATTTATCAGCCACATATCGTTGATGTAGGCGTCGTATTTGAGGATCTCGGTCAATGTGACCGCGACGAATCCCTTGAGGAAATCCAGCAGAAAGACCGGCAGGGCTGCTCGGCGTCCCAGTACCCGCAGCATGTTGGTCGTACCGGCGTTTTTGCTGCCGTGTTCCCGGATGTCGATGCCGTAATATTTTTTGCCTATCCATACGGCGCTGGGGATCGAGCCGAGCAGGTAGGCGATGATTATCATCGTGATAATGCAATAGTAAGTCAGTATCATGCCCTTTATTTGTCAGGATTGTATATGCAAATATAAACGAAAAAAATTTAAATACTGCGGCTTTTGGGGAAAATAGTCCGAAGCGAACGGGAAATCCGGGAGTTTTTCGTATATTTGCAAAATTAAATCAATTATTAACCGCTCTAAAATAGTTAATTTTATGATCAATACGAAAGCTTTATTGGAGCCGATGGGGTCTTGGGCCTGGTGGCGTTCCTGGATTCAGTTGTTTGTCGGTTGTGCGATCATGGGATCCGGTTTCGTTTTTTTTATCAATCCTTACAATTTCGTTCCGGGCGGAGTCTATGGCGCCGGCATCGTATTGCATAATATTTTCCCGTCGATCCAGGTCGGTACTTTCGGCTATATGTTCGACGTGCCGCTGATGATTACCGCCGTATTGGTTTTCGGCGGACAGTTCGGCGCCCGGACGGTGGTGGCTGCGCTGTTCACGCCCGGTTTTATGAATATCCTGACGCGGTTGGTCTATTCCGATGCGGCATTTACGGCCGACGGTATCAATCTCGATCCGGCGCTATTGCTGGGCGGTTCGCTCAACTTGTCGAACGATCTGTTGCTGACCTGTATCATCGGTGCGGTCGTTATCGGCGTGGGGCAGGGTATGGTCGTGCGGACACAGGCTACCACGGGCGGTACGGACATTATCGCCATGTTGCTTCAGAAGTATGCGGGCATCAAGTTTTCCACGGGTATCTTCCTGGCGGATTGCGTGGTGATCCTTTCTGGCTTGGTGGTGATCGGTTTCGGTCTTGGTACGGGCGATAGTTCGGGTTCGGGCTGGGTGCTGACACTCTATTCGCTCATTACGATCTTCATCTGTTCGCGGGTCGTAGCCCGGGTGATCGACGGTGCGTCGTACGACAAGTTGCTGTTCATCATCAGCGATGAAAACGAAAAACTCCGGACATTCATTCTGGAGGATCTGGAACGCAGCGCTACTTTTATCAAGGCACGGGGTATGTACTCCGAGGAGGAAAAGGATATGATTTTCCTGGTGGTCGATCGCAAGGAGGTGCATGCGGTACAGCGTAAGGTACAGGAGATCGACCCGAAAGCATTCTTCGTGGTTACGGATGCCTACGATACCTACGGAGAGGGCTTCAAGCCTTTCCCGGAAGCGGGTGCGATTCAGGCACAGTAATTTTCAGAAATACCGGGGAAACGGGAACCGCGATCGTCGATTCCCGTTTTTCGGTCCTAATTTTACCGGGCGAGTCCGGTTTTGCAACTATGAATAACGAGAAGATAAATACTTTGCGTCCGCTGCAGGGTGCGGGCCGTAAACTTTTTGTCGAAACATACGGCTGTCAGATGAACGTCGGCGATACGGAAATCGTCGTTGCGATCATGCAGCAGGAGGGCTATGTCTATACCGACAAGATCGAGGAGGCGGATGTCGTTCTGATCAATACCTGTTCGATCCGAGATAATGCCGAACAGCGCATTTGGGGACGTTTGCGGGAGATGGCTCATCTGCGCCGCCGCCGGCCGGGACTGCTCGTCGGTATTATCGGTTGTATGGCCGAACGTTTGCGGGAACGGCTGCTCGAAGGGGAGAACCCCGTGGATATCGTCGCCGGTCCGGATGCGTACCGCGACCTGCCCCGCCTGGTGCGCGAAGCGGGCGAAGGCGGCCGGGGCGTCAATGTCCTGCTTTCCCGCGAGGAAACCTACGCCGAAATCGCTCCCGTGCGGCTCGATCGCAACGGCGTGAGCAGTTATATCGCCATCATGCGCGGGTGCAACAACTATTGTTCGTACTGCGTGGTGCCTTATACGCGGGGCGTGGAGCGCAGCCGCGATCCGCAGACTATTCTGAGCGAAGCCCTCTGCCTGTTCGAGAACGGTTACCGGGAGGTGACGCTGTTGGGACAGAACGTCAATTCGTATCGTTATGGAGCGGTCGATTTTCCGGAGCTGATGCGCCTTGTGTCCGAAATTTCGCCGCTGTTGCGCGTTCGGTTCGCAACGTCGCATCCCAAGGACATGAGCGACCGTCTGCTCGAAGTGATGGCGTCGAAACCCAACATCTGCCGCTGCATCCACCTGCCTGCCCAGTCGGGATCGTCGCGGATGCTCGAGAAGATGAACCGCAAATATACGCGCGAATGGTACCTCGACCGCATCGCCGCTATCCGCCGCTATATGCCCGATTGCGCGATTACGACCGACCTGATCGCCGGATTCTGCAGCGAAACGGACGAGGATCATCGGCAGACGCTTTCGCTGATGCGGGAGGTGGGGTATGAATTCGCCTATATGTTCAAGTATTCCGAGCGGCCCGATACGTTCGCTCAACGTCACATGCCCGACGATGTGCCGGATTCGGTCAAGACGGCCCGTTTGAACGAAATCATCGCCTTGCAGAATACGCTTTCGGCCGAAAGCAACGCCCGCGATGTCGGCAAAGAGTTCGAAATTCTGGTGGAAGGTACTTCCAAGCGCAGCGACCGGCAGCTTTTCGGACGTACGTCGCAGAATAAGGTGGTGGTCTTCGATCGCGGCGAGTGCCGGATCGGGGATTACGTGCGGGTGCGGGTGACCGCCTCCTCGTCGGCGACGTTGCAGGGAGAGTTGGTCGAAAGAACCCGCCCGTTTGAAGTGTAATAATTGGAAAAGAAAGAAAACGCATAGTATGAGATTTGACGAACTCGATCTGGAAGACGAGGTGCTGGACGGCATCGACGCCATGAATTTTCAGGAGATGACTCCTGTGCAGGAGCAGACCATTCCGATCATTCTGGACGGGCGCGATATTATCGCCTGCGCCACAGACGGGTACGGGCAAGACGGCGGCCTATACGCTGCCGCTGCTGAACCGGCTGCTGCTCGAAGGCAATGAGAAGAACGTCGTGAAATCGGTCATTATCGTACCCACGCGCGAGTTGGCACAGCAGATCGACATGCAGTTCCAGGGCTTTTCCTACTATATGCCCGTTTCTACCGCCGTAATTTACGGCGGCGGGGGCGGGCGCGGCTGGGACCAGCAGAAGCGCGGCCTGCAAATGGGTGCCGATGTGGTGATCGCCACGCCCGGACGCCTGATTTCGCACCTTATGAACAGCCGCGTCGATCTTTCGCATGTGGATTACCTGATTCTGGACGAGGCCGACCGTATGCTCGATATGGGTTTTTACGACGACATTATGCAGATCGTTTCCTATATGCCCAAATCGCGGCAGACGCTGATGTTCTCCGCGACGCTGCCGCCCAAGATCCGGCAGATGGCCAAGCAGATTCTGAACGATCCCGCCGAGGTCAATATCGCCATTTCGAAGCCCAACGAGGCGATCGAACAGGGTGCTTATATCTGTTACGAGGGCCAAAAGCTGGGGATCGTCCGCGAGATGTTCTCCCGGCCTTCGGAGTCCAAGACGATCATTTTCTCCTCTTCCAAACAAAAGGTCAAGGAGTTGGCCCATACGCTCAAGCGTATGAAGCTCGACGTGGCTCCCATGCACTCCGATCTGGATCAGGAGAAACGCGAGCAGGTGATGCTCGATTTTAAGAATAATAAAGTGAGGATTCTCGTAGCGACGGACATCGTCGCACGCGGTATCGACATCGAGGATATCGGCATGGTCATCAATTATGACGTGCCGCACGATCCCGAAGATTATATCCATCGCATCGGCCGCACGGCGCGGGCCAGCGCTACGGGGCGGGCCGTTACGTTCGTGAACGAGGAGGAGCAGGGTAAATTCCACCGTATCGAGGAGTTTATCGAGCGGGAGATTCCGAAATTGTCCTTGCCGGAAGCCGTAGGTGCAGGCCCTGAATATAACCCCGCCGCTTTTTCCGGTCATGGCGGCCGCCGGGGACGCAGTGGGTCGGGCCGTGGCGGAAACGGACGCAGCGGGGGACGTGGTCGGAGCCGTGGACGCGACGGTGCGAAGAGTGCCGGTCCGGTACCTGCAGAAGGTGTCGTCGCGGCTGCGAATGTGGAGTCCCGCCACGGAGAAGGTCGTGGCGAGGGTAATCGCGGCAGCCGGGACCGGGGGCGTCGTCGTAACCGAAATCGCAACCGTAATCGCAATAAAGGCGGCGACGATACGCCGCAGGCATAGTGCCTTTTGAAATTCGCAGCGCCGGATTGCGGCTCCCGAAAGTGCGGGATCGCAGTCCGGCATTGTATTTTACGGAGCCGGCCAAGACCCCGTAAAGGTATGTCCAATGTCCCGGAACGATGCTGGAATACCGTCCTTGATTGCCTCTTGCAAGGAAACCGATCCGCTTGTGCGGACCGGCCTGTCGATGTTGTCGCCGGGAGCAAGGTGTCGGCTGGCATTTTTCGAAGTATCGTTGTCGAGGGGAGAAAGCCTGCGGAGCCGGAAAGAGTGGCGGAGGCGGAGGCGTCATCGATCCCATCGTATGAGGCTTTTCGCGTCGGGCCGTTCGTGCCGGACGGGCCTTGTTTTGCGGGGCGTTCGGACAGGGTGAAGAGGACGTATTGCGTAAAATCCCGGATGAATACATATTCATCCGGGATTTTGTAGCGATCTTAACGAAATGGAGGAACCTCCTTTCGGTGCGTCTGCTGCGAATCACTTTTTGTTGCGGGGATCCCACGTCGGGTGTGCCGGGTCCTCCGCTTTCAGGGCTTCCTCATAGTCGATACCCAATGCCTTCGCCACGCCTTTGCCGTATTCGGGATCGGCGTAGGAGCAGTTGCGCACGTGCCGCTGTTTGATGAAGAGGGCGCTGTCGCCCATCGCGCGGGCCGTGTTCTCGCACGTCGCCCGTTGGTCTTCGGCCGACATCAGCCGCCAGAGCTTGCCCGGTTGGGTGAAATAGTCGCTGTCGAGTTCCCGTTCGTCGTAATTGTAGATGGCACCGTTCACCTCCAAAGGCGGTTCTTTCAGGTTCGGGCTGTCCTGCCATTCGCCGTAGCTGTTCGGCTGGTAGGGGATCGTCGCTCCGTAATTGCCGTCCGTGCGCATCTGTCCGTCGCGGTGGTAGTCGTGGAACGGACAGCGGGGTTTATTCACGGGAATCAGGTTGTTGTTCACGCCCAGCCGGTAGCGCTGTGCGTCGCCGTAGGAGAAGAGCCGCCCCTGCAACATCTTGTCGGGCGAGAAGCCGATGCCTTCGATGACGTTCGCAGGGTTGAACGCCGCCTGTTCGATTTCGGCGAAGAAGTTGTCCGGGTTGCGGTTCAGTTCGAGAATACCCACGTCATGCAGCGGGAAATCGCCGTGATACCACACTTTGGTCAGGTCGAAGGGATTGATTTTGTAGTTTCGGGCCTCCTCTTCGGTCATCAGCTGCACCTGCATCAGCCAGCGGGGATAATCGCCCCGTTCGATCGCTTCGAACAGGTCGCGCTGGTTCGACTCCCGGTCTTTGGCGATGACCGCCTCGGCTTCGGCGTCCGTGAGGTTCTTGATGCCTTGCAGGGTGCGGAAATGGAATTTGACCCATGTGCGCTTGTTGTCCTTGTCGTAGAAGCTGAAGGTGTGGCTGCCGAAGCCGTGCATATGGCGGAACGAGGCCGGAATGCCGCGCGGACTCATCGTGATCGTCACCTGGTGGAGCGCTTCCGGGAGGAGCGTCCAGAAATCCCAGTTGTTGTTGGCACTTCGCATGCCGGTGCGCGGATCGCGTTTGATGGCGTGGTTCAGGTCGGGGAATTTCAGCGGATCGCGCAGGAAGAAGACCGGCGTGTTGTTGCCCACCAGGTCCCAGTTGCCCGTGTCGGTGTAGAATTTCATGGCGAAGCCCCGGATGTCGCGCTCGGCATCGGCGGCGCCGCGCTCTCCGGCTACGGTCGAGAAGCGGACCAGACAGTCGGTCTTTTTACCCACCTGCGAAAAGATCGAGGCCCGGGTGTATTTGGTGATGTCGTGCGTCACGGTGAAGGTCCCGAAAGCTCCCGATCCTTTGGCGTGCATGCGGCGCTCGGGGATCACTTCCCGGTCGAAATGGGCGAGTTTTTCGAGATACCATACGTCTTGCAGCATGGCGGGGCCGCGCACGCCGGCGGTTTGGATGTTTTGGTTGTCGGCAATGGGTTTCCCGTTTTCGGAGGTCAGTCTTTTCTTATCCATATCCTATTGTTTTTTGTCGGCAGGCAGAAAATGCCGGACCGGTTTATGATTGAATTTCATATCGTTGTAATTCAGAGCAAAAACATTGCCATACAGACTGGCATTGCCTCTTTGGGGATATGTTTTTTCTGCGAGGAGCGGACTGCCGGAGCGAATTTTTCAGGGAAATCGACTCTGTTTTTCGAGGATTTGGAAAATTTCACTATATTTGTCCCGCTAACGGGGGATTAGCTCAGTTGGCTAGAGCGCTTGCATGGCATGCAAGAGGTCACGAGTTCGACTCTCGTATTCTCCACAAGCAAAAGGGATCATCCTATGGATGATCCCTTTTGCTTTTCCACGCCGTTGGGGTTCGGGCCGAATCCGAAATCGACACTGCGGGGTCATTGCCCGAATTGCGGCACTTTCGCCCGGAGCGAGGGCGAGGAGCCTTCGACACGGGGCCAGCCGCCGGCCCACTCCACCCGGTCGGCCATCAGCGCACGCCCCCGGGGATCGGCCCGGCTCACGGCATGGTAAAGAATCCAGTCCTGCCCCTCGTCGTCGGCAACGATCCGGGAATTATGGCCCGGACCGACGAAATCGGGATTGCCGTGGATCAGCATTTCGTGGTTGTTCTCCAGCATCGGACGACCCTGCCGGTCGACATAGGGACCGAAAAGGTGCTCGGAGCGTCCCACGACCGTCGCATAAGTGCTTTGCAGTCCCTCGCAGCAACGGCCCGTCGAGGCAAAAAGATAATAATACCCGTCCCGCTTGTGGATATAGGTCGCCTCGTAGGCATCCCCGGCGATCCGCACGGGCTTGAAGCCCGGTTTGAGCGACAGCCCGTCGTCGGTCAGCTCCGCACCGTACAGCCCGTGGAAACTGCCCCAGAAAAGGTATTTCTTCCCGCCGTCCTCGACACAACAGGGGTCGATGCAGTTCCGAATGCCGATCTCGTCGCTGCGGAACAGTCTGCCCAGGTCGTCGAAAGGCCCTTCGGGACGCTCCGCAACGGCAACGCCGATGCCGCAGGTCCACTCGCCGCCCCAGCGCGACATCGAATAATACATCACGTACCTGTCCCCGAACCGGTTGATGTCGGGCGCCCAGATGCTGCCGCCCTTCTCGAACGTCGGGCGGGTCCGACGCGTAAAGGCTGTGCCGACGAACTCCCAGTCGACAAGGTTCCGCGAACGGAGGACCGGCACGTTGCGGACGCTTTCAGTCGCGTAAAGGTAGAACCATCCGTCGTCGGCCCGGATGAGGGTCGGATCGGGAAGGCTTTGATTCACGACCGGATTGAAGTATTCGCCCTGCGGTGCGATCGGACGCGCACCGACACCCTCGAAGGTCATCCGCACGGGCCTGATGCGCCCGTCGGCGCCGAACCGGAGCCGGTCGATGCAGGTGGCGCGGCTGTCCCGGCCGGTTTCCGTCAGCGGACGGCGGTGATAGACGATGTACCATTCGTCCTTGCCCGGAACCTGGATTACGGAGTGATGCCCGGCGCTCGTGGCGATTTCGGGGTCCTGCTCCAGGATCGTCCCCACACGCTCGAAAGGCCCGAACGGCGAGTCGGCAATGGCGTAGGCGACCCGGTAGTCGGGACCGCCCCAGCCGCCCTCGGACCACATGAAATAATATCGGCCCTGCCGCTTGAGCATGAACGGCCCCTCGGTGTAACCCTGCGGCGTGACCTCGCGGTAAACCGTTCCGTCGTCGAACGGCACGACGCTCAACAGATCGGGCGCGAGCCGGACCATGTTGCAATGACCCCAGCCGCCGTAGTACATGTAATACTCCCCGTCGTCGTCACGGAAGACGAACTGATCGATGGGCTGCGCCCCGTTCACGATCCGGTTGATCAGCGGTTTGCCCAGCGCATCGCGGAACGGCCCGGCCGGGGAGTCAGCCACGGCGACCCCGATGCCGCCCACCTCCTGCTCGCTGTGAATGTCGTTGCCCGCGAAGAAGAGGTAATAGCGGCCGTTGGCATGCAGGCCCGCCGGCGCCCACATGGCCTGCTTCACCCAGCGGACGGAGTCCGACGAGAGGACCCGGGGGTGCTTCTGCCAATGCACGAGGTCCTTCGACGAAAAGGCGTCGAGGAACGTCTGTTCCTCGTAAAGCGCCGAATAGGTGGGATAAATCCAGTATTCATCGCCGAAAACCACCCCTTCGGGATCGGCGTACCATCCTTTGAAAAGCGGATTGCCGCTTTTTTCGCCCGCTTCCGGCACCGTCTGCGCACGGACTCCCGCGCAGGCCAGCAGGCAGGCTGCCAATAACCAACTGTAACGCATCTCTTTCTGTTTTAACGAACCGGGGACAGCCGCAGCGCACCCCGGAACACCGGTTTTTCGGAGCGTAAAGTTAGCGATAATTCTGCGGAAAACCCACAGCGACAGTCAAAAACGACAAAACGAAATATCCGGCCGTCTGTAAGACGGCCGGATATGCGCAACGCTGCCGGAAGGCGTTATTCGTTACGAAAAAAAGCCGTGACGAAAGGCGCTTCGAGCAGGTAGTCGGCGCACTCGCGGACGCTGCGCACGATGTCGTTGTAGCTCGAACCTTCGATCTCGACGATGATGTTCTCCACGCCGGCTTCCCGCGCGTTGGCGAAGATGGCGTCGAAGCCCACCATGCCGCTCTGGCCGATCTCACGGCGGTCCTTGATGTGCAGGAGCCGGAAACGCCCCGGATACTTCTTGAAGTAGTCCACCGGGCTGGCCTTGCCCATCACGGTCCAGTAGACGTCCATTTCGAACAGCACCTTGTCGGGATCGGTGTTTTCGAGCATGTAGTCCAGCATGACCTTATCCTCGATCTTCTCGAACTCGCGCGAGTGGTTGTGGTAGCCGAACTTCATGCCGGCGGCGACACAGCGTGCCCCCACCTCGTTGAAATAGCGGCAGTAGGTCTGCAAATCCTTGAGCGTCGAAATCTTCCGCATCGAGGGAACCACGATATACTCCGCACCGGCGGCCTTATGCGCCGCGATGCACTCGTCCCACCACGCGAGGGCCTTCGAGAAGTCGCCCGAGGCCAGCTCCTCGTCGGAGAGGTTGAGCGTGCAGTGGGTGGAAATCACCCGCATACCGGCGTCCTCGACATCCTTGCGGAACTGCTCGGGAGTCTGTCCGTAGAGCATTCCGTCCTTGTAGCTGGCGGCCTCGACCGAGGTGTAACCCATGTCGGCGAGCTGTTTCAGGACGGGTTTGTAATCGCCCTGGCTCTTGCCGAAAACCCCGATCAGGCTGCGCACCGAGTAGAGCTGGATGCCGATATCCTTCTTCGGGGCCTTCTTCGCCCTGGCGGATGCTCCGCCGGGGAGCATCGCCAAAGCAAGGAGGGCGCAGATGACTGCGAATAGCCTGTTTCTCATCGCAAGGAACCCTTAATCGAGAATCTTGACACGGATGTTACGGAACCAGACATCGTCGCCGTGGTCCTGCAGGCCGATGTATCCTTCGTGGTTCTCACCGCCGCAGTTGTTGAGCAGCTCGAACGCCAGAGGCCACTTCTCGGGGCTGAACTTGCTGTTCTCCAGCATCTCGGTCCACTGGGGAGTCCACAGGTGGTACTCCACGACGTTCTTGTCGTTCTGGCCGTGTACGACCGTGCCTTTGTAAACCATGATCTTGGCCTTGTTCCACTCGCCGAAGGGATTCTGGTTCTGCGGAACGGCGGGGATCATGTCGTAGAGCGACGCCGACTGGCGGTTGCCGTCGACACCCAGCTTGGCATCGGGATGGTTGGCGTTGTCGAGCACCTGATACTCGGGGCACGAGATGTAGATCGGCTCGTACTTGGTCTTGCCGTCCTTCTGGGTCGTAACCTCCTGGGCCAGGTAGAAGATGCCCGAGTTGCCGCCCTTCGAAACCTTCCACTCCATCTCCAGTTCGAAGTTCTTGAACTTCTTGGCGAAGATCAGGTCGCCGCCCTCGCCGGTCTGGGCCTCGCCGCCGCCCGAGCCGTTGAACTTGATGGCGCCGTCCTCCACCGTCCAGCGCGAAGGAGCCTTGTCCTTGCCGTAGCCGCGCCAGCCGTTGAACGTCTTGCCGTCGAAGATCACATAGTAGCCGTCCTTGTCCTGCGGGAACGAGGCGAGGTCCACCTGCGCGTTGTCGACAACGGTGTATTCGGGAACAGCTTTCTTGGCGGTTTTCGCATCGGCCGTTTCAGCCGTCTTGGCCTTGCCGCCGGGGCCGCCGCACGAAACCAGCGATGCGGTCAGAGCCGCGCATACCGAAAATAAAAAGGTCTTTTTCATATTCTTTCTGTATTTTTTAGGTTTTACGGACAGGTTTGTTTAGCGCGGCATGGCGGGAAGCGCCCAGCCGTCGCGGTAGGTGTGTTTGATCAGTTCCTGGGCGAACTGCTGTGCGTTCACGGGGTCGGTCCAGGTCTTGTCGAAGGTCGGGTGTCCGTCCTTGATGTGGAAACCGTCCTTGATGACCGTCCTGATCATGGCATCGTCCGGAATATTCGTGAAACGCATGTTCGGGCCGTCCCATTCCAGCACCTGGTTGAGGCCCTGGAGGCGGACTGCCAGCACGCCCATAACGACCATTTCGTTGAACGGTCCGGCCTCGCTGAAGTCCGATGCCGAAAGCACGCGGTCGTCGGCGTCCTCCTTGCAGGCGCGCACCCAGTCCATCTGGTGCGACTCGGTGATCTCGCGCAGCACCTTCGGAGCCTCGGGAACACGGCCCGAAACCAGGTAGGGATCCTTGCCGTAGCAGCCGCAGATCAGCGTATCCTTCGTGCCGTAGAAAATGGCGGCGCCGCCGCTCACGTTCAGGTTCTTGCCGGCGGGAAGCCCTGCGGGGCGCTCCGGCATCAGGCCGCCGTCGTACCAGTGCACCTCGACTTCGGGCATGGCCACCTTCGGCATGTTGTCGCGGGCCGGGAAGATGAACTTCACGCGCTGTGCCGAGGGAGCGGACTCGTTCAGCAGCAGCGTCGAACTGCCCTCCACCTTGGTCGGATAGCCCAGTTTCAGACCCTTGAACACGGGGTGCAGGATATGGCAGGCCATATCGCCCAGCGCGCCGGTTCCGAAATCCCACCATCCGCGGAAGTTCCACGGCGTATAGGCGGCGTTGTAGGGGCGGTAGGGAGCCGGGCCGATGAAGGCGTCCCAGTTCATGGTCTTGGGGATGCGCATGTCCTCCTCGGGACGAGCCAGGCCCTGCGGCCAGATGGGACGGTCGGTGAAGGTGTCCACGCGGGTAACCTCGCCGATCTCGCCGTTCCAGATCCATTCGCAGACCTTGCGCACGCCTTCGGCCGATGCGCCCTGGTTGCCCATCTGCGTGGCGACCTTGTATTTGTCGGCCAGCTTGGTCAGCAGGCGCGACTCGTAGACGGTGTGGGTCAGCGGTTTCTGCACGTATACGT
>OGTB01001637.1_pt1 | contig 14506 bp, 7 predicted proteins | sample 1553611 | NCBI WGS metagenome assembly OGTB01 (sample SAMEA2580032, study PRJEB22360) | human gut metagenome | biome: human gut; feature: human-associated habitat; material: faeces | place: Denmark | collected 2008/2010 | reverse complement strand
GCAATTTCCGCACGACGCATGGCATTGATTTTCCCGGCATGATCACCGACGCCATTCGCTGCGTAAGGCGCGGCGCATACCGCCACCCGTACAAATACGTGCTCATCGACGAATACCAAGACATGTCGCGGCCACGTTACGAGCTGATCCGCGCATTGCGTGAGCAGAGCGATTTCACGCTGTTCTGCGTGGGCGACGACTGGCAGTCGATCTACCGTTTCGCCGGCAGCGACATTCATCTGATTCTCGATTTCGCCGATATTTGGCGCGATTGGGGGCCGACACGCATGTTCCAGATCACGACGACGCGACGGTTCCGGCAGAGCCTCATCGATGCGAGCGGCGCGTTCGTCATGCAGGACAAAAGCCTGTACGCCAAGCAATTGCGCAATCCGAGCGACAAGAAGGATTATTCGCTGAAGGCGCTTGGCGGCGCAACGCAGGAGGAACGGTTCGATGCGATCGTCGAGCAGCTGCGCAAACTGCCGAAAGCCGCGTCGGTGCTGATGCTGGGACGCTACCGAAGCGACCTGAACCTGCTGTCACGCAACGACCGCGACGGGCTGTTCCAAATCGACGAGCATACCGGCGGCATCGTTTTTCCGGAAAAACCGGACATGGACATCAAATTCATGACCGCGCACGCTTCCAAGGGTCTGCAACGCGATTTCGTTTTTCTGCTGTGCTGTTCCGGTGGTTTGAAGGGTTTTCCGAGTGCGATTCCCGAGGAGCCGCTGCTCGGCCTGCTGCTGCCGGAAGTGGAGCGCATGCCGCACGCGGAGGAACGCCGGCTGTTTTACGTGGCGATGACGCGTTGCAAAAAGAAGCTGTTCTTCGTGGTCGACCAGTCGCGTCCGTCACGTTTCATGTACGAATTGCACGACAAGATCTGCCCGAACATCTTCCGTGGCGTGAAACTGCCGCCGCAATGCCCGAATTGCGGTGAGGCATTGCGATTGCGGCACACCGGCTCCGATCCGTCCCGCACGTTTTACGGGTGCACCGGTTTCCCCAACTGCCGATACACCAGGCCATGCAAGTGACACCATTGGGACTGATTTCCATCGCGTAAGTTGCTCCCCATTCGGGCCTGGCGTAATCTCCCCCGTTGTATCCTGGACCTGTTCATTAGTCAGGAGAAAGCAATGACGGCAACCGACCAGAATCCGCAACAGTCAGCGCAACCGACACCGCGCAAAACCATTAACGTCGTCGGCGCGGCTATCGTCAAAGACGGCAAGGTGCTGTGCGCGCAACGCGGCGAAGGCCGATCACTGGCTGGTTTCTGGGAGTTTCCGGGCGGCAAGATCGAACCGCATGAAACGGCGCGTCAGGCATTGCATCGCGAAATCGAAGAAGAGTTGCTGTGCGAGGTCGAAGTTGCCAACGAAGTGTGCACGTCTTCTTACGATTACGATTTCGGCACCGTCGTGCTCACGTCGTTCGTGTGCCATTTGATAAGCGGCGCACCCCATCTGACCGAGCATCATGAGATTCGTTGGGTGACGCCCGCCGAAATGCCCACTTTGGACTGGGCGCCCGCCGACCGAGAAGCGGTGCGATTGATCTCCGTCATGGATTTTCCAGCTTTTTCGACGGACGAGCACGGAAGCGACGACTGACGATGCGCAATATGGACGACCATGACCATTCCTCCCTTGTTGAGGCGCTGCTATCCGGTTTCGTCAACAAAAAGGACAATGTCGACGCACAGTACGAGCCGACGTTGATCGCCAACCATGACGGTCGGACCATGGAATACGCCATCAAGGACGAACTGCAACGCAGTCAGGATTTCGACATGTCCATCGCGTTCGTCAGCCAGGGCGCGTTGCAGGTGCTTAAGCAGTATTTCCTTGATTTCGCCGACAACAATGACCATCAGGCCGGTCGAATCATCACGTCGACGTTCAATTATTTCAACTCTCCCAAAGCATTCAGGGAACTGCTGAAACTTCAGCGGGAAACCGGCATTCAAGTGCAAGTTTGGCAGCCGGAGCGGTCCAGCCGAAACGATGACGATGCCACAGCTGCCTACCCTTATCATCCCAAAGGCTATGTTTTCCATCATACGCAAGGCGATGGACATGTTTTTTTTCCCAACACCCGCGGGGGGGGGAGCCGCTGTATTCCACGTATGTTGGCAGTTCGAATCTCACCATCAACGCGCTGAATTCCAATCGCGAGTGGAATCTCAAAGTCGCCACTACCGATACCAGCGGTCTTGCCGAACAGCTTAGCGAGGAAATCGAATCGCAAATCAGCGAATCGAAGCCGCTCACCGACGCTTGGCTGAAACTGTACGAGGAAGACTTCAAAAAGTACGCGCCGCAACGGCCGAATCGCAAGCCGATCGAAAAAACAAGCCAATCGCAAACCATTCAGCCGAACGCCATGCAGGTGGAAGCGCTGATGAATCTCGCACAGCTACGCAAGCAGGGCGAAAGCCGTGCGATCATCGTTTCCGCTACCGGCACCGGCAAAACGTATCTGTCAGCGTTCGACGTGCGGCAGGTCAAACCGAATCGCATGCTGTACATCGCGCAACAGGAGCAGATCCTCAAGAAAGCTGAAGAATCGTTCCAAAAAGTGCTTGGATGCCCGAAAAGCGAACTCGGCCTGTTTTCGGGTGGCAGCAAGGAATCGGATCGCAAATACGTGTTCGCCACCGTGCAGACGATGTCGCGTCCGGAAACGCTTGCACAATTCGACGCAGACGAGTTCGATTACATTCTCGTCGACGAAGTGCATCATGCGGCCGCCGAATCGTATAAACGCGTCATCGACCATTTCCAGCCGAATTTCATGCTCGGCATGACCGCAACGCCGGAACGTACGGACGGTGCGAACATCTTCGAATTATTCGGCAACAACGTGGCCTACGAAATCCGCCTGCAGAAGGCGCTTGAAGAGGACATGCTCTGCCCGTTCCACTATTACGGGGTGCACGAATACATTCAGGACGCGCCCGACGAGAAGATCGACGGCAAAGACGTCAAGGTCGAGTCAATGACCGACCAGGAACGTAACGAGCTAAGCCGTTGGCTTGAAGAACTCGCCGACCCGAACCGCGTGCGCTACATCATCGACAAGATACAGATCTACAGCGAGGCCGGAACACCCGTGCAAGGTCTGGTGTTCTGCAGCCGACGCGAGGAAGCGAAACGACTGTCCGACCTGTTCAACCAGCAGATGAACCAGCAGGCGGAACGGCCATACCGCACGAAAGCCATCACCGGCGAAAATTCGCAGATGGAACGCGACACTGCCGTGGCACAGTTGGAGAACGGCGAATTGGACTATATTTTCACCGTCGACCTGTTCAATGAAGGCGTGGATATTCCACACGTCAATCAGATCGTGATGCTGCGTCAGACGAAATCAAGCATCATCTTCACGCAACAGCTCGGCCGCGGCTTACGTAAGGCAAACGGCAAGGATTGCGTGGTCGTCATCGATTTCATCGGAAACTACGCGAACAACTATCTGATTCCGATCGCCCTGTATGGCAATACCGGCGATCGCGATGTGGCACGCAAGAATCTGCAACGCGAAACCATTGGTATCTCTTCCATCAGCTTCGACAAAATCTCTCGCGAGCGCGTGCTTGCATCGTTGGATACCGCCGATTTGTCGAACATGAAACTGTTGAGCCAGCAATATCAGCAGATGCGTTACGAATTGGGACGCATCCCGATGCTGATGGATTTCGCGCGACGCGATGTTTCGCTTGTGTTCACTATGGCTTCGAAGAATGACGATTATCTGTCGTTTGTACGTTCCCGCGAGAAGAGTTTGTCGCGCGGCAAGAATGCGGCCGCTTCGTATCTTGAGCAGCTTGAGCCAACTTCGGATGCGCAGAATGGTGTGCTGAAAATGTTGACGGCCACGCAACTGCGTGGTTTGCGCCCACATGAATTACTGATTTTGGCGGCATTGTGCGGTATGGATTGGCAGCGGATCGATCCGGATTGTTCCGAGGATGCGCTGACTGCGCTTCGTGAGGTCGCTTCACAGCATGCGATCACGATCGTCGATTTGCAGACGTTGTTGACTGCGCTGTTCCCCGATGCGGACAGTAACGAGTTGCAATGCCGTTCCGCGTTCGCCACGTTGGATTATTCCTATTTCATCGCCGCGAACAGCAAACGTTTCGGGCAGACTCCTTTGGTGCGCCTCTGCGATGATGGGGCTTATCGGTTGACCGACGAGTTCCGCTCGATGCTTGAACAGACCACTTTCCGCACGTTCTTCACGGATACCGTCGAAGCCGGTCTGTTCAACGCGTTGGCGTTGGCGGAATCGTCCCGCAAGCATCATATCCGCCAGAATCATGGGTTCCTGTATGGAGAAAAGTACAGTGTGTTCGATGTGATGCGACTGTGTGGTTGGCCTGCGGAACAGGTGCCGCAGAATGTCGGCGGATACAAATTGGACACCGAAAGCGGCTCGCTTCCGATTTTCATTAAATATGAGGCGAGCCAGTATGGCGACCGGTTCCTTAATCCCGGCGAGATCGAATGGTTCAGCAAGAACAATCGCTCGCTTAAATCAAACGAATTCCGGTGGCTGCTGGACGGAACGGAACGTACTCCGGAATGGCAGAATCGCCATTTTGTGCCGATTTTCATCCGTCGCAAAGCCGAAGAACAGGAGAAATCCTATTACTTCGTCGGCAGCGCAGTCGCATTGGACGACGTACGCGCGTCGGTGAACCCCGGCGAGGATGGCAGCGAGTCAAAGGTAGTCATTTCCACACTCAAGCTCGGCAAACCGGTCGATCCGGAACTCTACCGCCACCTCACCGGCAAGTCCGCGCTGTAAGTTCACGCTTGGCCGTCGAGCAACAAATCAGAAATGGTATAGCCAACAGCTTTAGCTCGTTGAAGTATAAAGGAATTGACCGTTTCATATTCATGATCATCCAAAGCTCGCGCAATTTCCTCCATCTCTGTTTCAGAGAAATATGCTGATGACTTAATCAAAGCATCGAAACGATGATCCTCGTTCACTTCATAAAGTGTTTTGTCTTTTTTTGAATTATTCGTCGAGCGCGGAAGATACATACAATTACCTAGATTTCCTCCAAGCAAATGCTTTTTATTCCCATCCTCCGCTGCCTGAATTCTTTTTTTGGCGATAATATGCTCAAGCTCCAAAGATTCGCCAAAAGAAACATCCTTTGATAGATAGGTCAAATTCGCATGAATGGTCATCAACGCTTTGGTCTCGCTATTAAAGTTGACGCCAGGCGTTGAATCATCAAGCCACTGATCGAATGCTTTTTTAAATTGCTCTTTCCCGATTGGCTGCATATAGTTTCGACTCTTATTGGGATAGTATTCCAACAGTCGTTGATCACCATGAGAAGACCATGCCGAAATCAGCGAATCATAAATATAGTAGCTTCTGATATTACGCAAAGACTGTTTATATTCGTTGGAATCAGGATCTAGATTCCATAATGCCGCAAAATACGAAAGTACTTTAAAGGTGGAAGATAATCCTAATTCATATCCATTAGATTTCTGAGCATAATATCGTTTCAAATACTTTTCAAAGATGTCATTTAAATTAATGCAAATTCGATCCACTCTTTTTAAAATATCTTCAACACTATTCCGGATTTGATCAATCTTCGCATTCAGTGTGTCCAACTTACGGTTATCGACATCCACAGCTATTCCAAGCACGCCAAAACCATATTCTTGAGCACTTGTCTCCGACTGAGGAATCAATGCCTCCAACCGCTTCATCATAAATAGCCCAAGAGCAGAGCCAAATTCAGAAAGAGAAATCGTTCGACTCCGTGTTAGCTCATCTTCCGAATAACCGTCAAGGTCAAACTCCGCATTTTGAGCCATCCGGCTATAGTAGGTTTTCACATTATCAAGCATCTCGTCCTGTAACGGTGAGATGCCACCGTCTAAAAGAGCTATCTGCGTATCAATCCATGCAGCATTCCAAATTTCATATTTCTTTAGAGGAATACCACCTCTATTTAGATTTGCGAAAACTTCTGCGATCCTGTCTCGCTCTCCTGTATATTTAATCGCCAATATACTCAGGCCATCGAGATCAACATATTCTTTTATTCGCTGCTGCACTTCATCGACAACCTTTAACGCTTCGAGAACATTACAACTGCTACCGTTACCCGAGTGTGCAACGCCCCACTCAAGTTGTTCCGCTTTCTCCATGCGAATTAAATCAGAAAAATCAGCCACCGACAGCTCTTCGCCCAATAAGGAACTCGCACGGTTACGTTTATCCTCAAAATATTCCTTATTCAAAGGTTTCCAATACAAGAGCGGATCATTCTGATAGCTCCGGATGGTAGACAAACGCTGTTGACCGTCAATCAGAATCAGCTTCGACTCTGTATCTTGACTTTCTGGATAAACCAATAGAGTTCCAAAAGGAAGCCCTTCATGCAGCGTTTCAATAAACTCGTTTTTCTTCTTTGCCGTCCAGACAAAACCTCTCTGAAATGTAGGAATCTTCACTCGATCCAAATCAGAAACTTTTAAAGTCATCATTTCATAATGCGCGACCATAGCTACTCCATTCACCTTTTATCTATGATCCCACGAAACCAAGTATTTCCATTAGATCAACACACAGAACGAAAAGCAACCCCTTCCGAAAAAGAGTCGGAACAGACCTTGAGCGATCATCATCCCCACATACGAGCCACTACGCGACCACGCTACATTCGACAATTTTGCGATTACCCATGGAATCCTCACCTGGGCTAATGGTTCTATCGACATAGGAACCAATAACCCCGTATAGCCTCTGTTTCGAACACAACAGCGCAAATCAAGTCCACCTAACACGTAACCCGGTGCACTACCAGACGCGGCAAACCGGTCGATCCGGAACTCTACCGCCACCTCACCGGCAAGTCCGCGCTGTAGACCATGTTTTTCGTACCCATTTTGCTTATATGTGGCAGATTCGAACCCTGAGAAAAACGATTTGCGTTATATGTGGCAGGTCTCTTGAGCAAATCCGAATCTAGGGGGTAAGAATCACACCCCCTAGATTGGCTATCCCGAAGAAAGCTGCCACATATAAGCGAAATCACTTCCGACGCACATGAGAATCTGCCACATATAAGCGAAATCATTACCCCTCCACTCAAAAAAGGCTTGCGTATAACGCTGTATGTACGCAAGCCATTCGAATTGAGAGCAATCGAAACGCCAGAAGGATCACTTACCGACCGTCGGCGTAACCACCCATGTCGGGACCATCGAAACCGCCGTCGAAGCCAGGACCGTCAGGACCCGGACCGAATCCCGGACCTCCCAGGCCAGCAGAACCGCCCGGCCCGCCGAGGAATTCACGCGCCGACATGCCATTCTCCCTACGGGAAGCGTCCACCGCTTCCTGCAGCACCTTGCGCACTTCGAATCCGTTGAGCACGTTCTTCAATGCCACTACGCCATTGCCGGACGACTGATCGCGCGTATCCAGCACAATCGTGCTCATGCCGAAGATGCGCTGCAGGAACGTGCGTTCCACGCTGATATCCACGATGCGGAACAGTTTGATCAAGTTGAAACTCTCGTTCAGAATGCCGGTTTTGACGCTCAGCTCACGGTCGGTAAGTGTGTACACGGTGAACGTGAACGGCGTACGGCACCAATTGCGCTTGCGCTGCTGCCACAGGACATTGCCGCTTGCAACCTTCATATGGTTCCCCCTTTTCATCAGAGGCCTAATTGGACTGGCCGCCCTATGCGGCACAGCACACCATTCTACCGTCACGCTCGCACGAACACCGTTTTATCTATCGCACAGCGCAGACGTTTCACACACTGTTTCACACGTCGTTCCGTGTAGGGAAAAGAGACACTTCACAGCACGCGCAGCAGCTTACGCAGCAACTCGCGCCGCATCCGTCACGTCGCGCACGATAACGCAAACACAGGCGAGCGCCGCTTCCGCGGCATTGGCACCAATCAGCACCACACCGTCAAATCAGTTGTAGCCCTTCACTTCGCGGAAGATGCCGCTCAAATTGCCGTTGCGTCCGTCGAACACCTTGCCGTTGGACAGCTTGGCCAAATCGTTGAGCTGCTGCGAATCCGCGTCGCCGAACATGATGGAGAAAATCGGAACGCCTTTGCCATCGGACGCATACTGCTGCTTGAACTCGTCAAGCTTCGCCGTGTCCGACTGCCCGTCGGTCAGCAGCGCGATCGCCACCGTGTAATCGTCGCGGTCGGACGGCAGATTCTTCAACGCGACTTCCAGCGCATTGTAGATGTCCGCATTGCCATTTGCCACCTGATTTTCGCTGGCGGCCAGCAAGGTCGCGGTTTGCTTGCCTTGCGCGACCTGCGCCACTTTCGCGCTGCTGTTGAAGGGGATGAACACGTTGACGTCGTCATCGCCCGGCTCGATATGCGAGGCGCGTGCCTGATCGGCGTCGAGGGCCGCCTGCAAACCGGCCACGGCACCGCTTTTGCCCTTGCCTGACATCGATCCGGAATAATCCACCACCCACAAGGTGTAAGCGGGCTTGCGCAGGACGGTCTGATACTGGTCGAGCGCCTGTTCGATGATGTCGGAGGATGGCATGGTGATGGTTTTCAGCACCGATGAATCCGATTTGACGCCCCATTCCTTACGGAACGAATCCTTCACCTTCGCATCTTTGGCATACGCCAGCGTGCCGTCCGAACCGGTTCTACGACCCGCCTGTTCGAACAGTTTCTTGGAATCCTTCGACGTGATCGACTTGCTGAATCGCTTGAACGCATCCTCTTTGTCCTGCCTGCGATCCACGTAAGCAAGCGGCGAATCGGAAATCGCGATGCCGTCGGACGGATAGACGGCCAGCAGCGGCTCCTTGTTCTTCGCCGTCAACGCCTTGTCCGCCTGGATGACGAGCGATTCGTAGTTCACCATGGAATCGTTCGTATCCGGGTCGTTGACGACCATGTCCTTCAGCCAGTCGGACGAGCCGGATGAACGATTGACGCCCGACAGTACGGTTTTCACGGACTTACGTAATGAAGCATCGTTCAAATCGTCTTTGGTGAGTGCCGACTTACCGCCGTTCAGCGCCGTCAGAAACGCCATGTACGCCGACGCTCCGGAATTCGATTGCGTGGCGGACGTCATAGCGAACGACAGCTTCTTGGCCTTCACCGCATCCATAATGTCTTTCGTGGACACCGGCTTCGTTGTACCGTCCGTATTCGCCCAGCCGAGTTCCTCAGCCTTGCTTTGCTTCACGCCGAACACCACCGGCGTGGTGGACGTGGAGACCTGGTCCTTGACGACGTGCTTGATATCCCCCATGGTGATCCACATGCTGCTGGCCGGCCAGACCGCATCGTAATCCCTGCCCGCGTGATGGCCTTTGTTGCGCAGCGCGTCCATAACGTCCAACGACCCCATGTAGTCGACGGTCACTGACACTTTCGATTGTTTGGCCGCCTGTTCGATGGCCCCGCTCACTTCCTTGTTTTCGGAGCCGGAGGCGATGCGGATGGAATCTTTGGCACCGTCCACGGAATATGTCGCGGTTGTGCCGCTGTTCGAATCGCCGTCCGACGTCGCATTGGAAGCGCTGTTCGTCGAACCGCATCCCGTGAACAGACCTACGATCAAAGCGATGCCCCCAGCCGCCGCACCAAGTTTGCGTGCGTTCATCTTGTGTTGGCCCTCCGTTCATATTGCGCCAAAAACCGTTCAGCGCACCCGGAAAACATTTCCGAATGCGCTGAAAACATGTTCTGTTATGTGCGATTGATTATAGTCCGATTTTACCGAACGGCCATTTTGCCGTCTCATTTTCGTCATTATTTTCGTTTCCCCCTCATTCCGCCCTTTCCGCTCTCTTCCACAGACGTAGCCGACGCCGCCTATACTTGGTGCGGCTACTTGTTGCGGCACAATCGCAACTATGCAATCACAGGCATCGCAACGGAAAGGTGGGCGCATGGGCAGCTTCAATCGCAGGCAGGAAGCCGACGATCTCACCGACTACGTCAATAACGGATGGCTCAGTTCCGCCGAATTCGACGGGCCGACTTTCCTGTGGAATCATCTCATCCGCGAAGCAAGCCAGGAGGATGCCGCGCAACGCAACGATGTGCCGGTCGCCAATCTTTCCGACGCGGACGTGGTCATCAACATGCCCATGCAATGGTATTTCGACGCCCTCGCCTCCATGGTGCCCACCGCGGAACGTACCGATACGGGCGTGGAGATTCCGCGCATCGATATGCCGACGTTTTCGATCGATTCGCAGGCGCTGTCCGGCGTGGACGCGGTGGTCGGCAACGCGGTGATCAGCACGCGATGGCTTGACGCGGTCGGCAATCTCGCCAAAGCTGTGGAGATGACCGCAAGGTTCGTCGGCAATGTGGCCGACCGTGACAACGAGGGTTTCGACTACCTGAAAGATCTGATTCAGACCGTACGCGTGTACATGGATGCCGTGGCCTGCAACGCCGATCCGATGACGGGCGAGCAGGCGTTGCGCATGATCACGCAGGTGGCGTGCAATGAGGATTTCCGGCTCAACGCCATGCAGATGGTGGAGCTGCTGTCTTGCGGACTGTCGTTCGCGCAATGGGATGATACGCGCATGTTCGCCTATGACGCGTTGAACAAGGGCATTGCCGCGATGCGTGATTTCGCAGCGAAGTCCGGTAATGGCGATGCGAGCAGCACTACTGGCGACACTATGAACAGCGTCGGCAGTATCGACAGTGATGTTACGGGCGATACGGGTGCACGCGACGCCACCGCAACGCAATCTCACAACCTCCGTGATACGTCCTCTGACGCGGACAATGCGCATAGCACGAATAGTACAGACGCTGCGGACGGCGCGGATACCGCGAACTCGATCACGCATTCCACGGGCGCTGCCGGCGATTCCACTACCGGCGGTTCACCTACCCTCTCCCCCGAGGAACTGAACGATCTCGCCATGCTTGACCCATCATTCCTGTCCAAACAGCAGCTTGCGCAGACCGCGCAAAACCAGTTCGACCATGCCGTGCAGTTCCTGCGGCACGATCTGATGCGGATCAGTGGCGATGCCGAGGAGGCCGATCGTTTCCTGCGCGACAACCATACGTCCGAGCCGCTTGCCGACGCGTACGCGGCGCGGCTGATCGCTGCCGAACGGTGGCAGGATCTGCTGAATTTCGTCGATCTGGTGGAGCGTGACGCACCGAACCAGTGCACGGTCATGTTCCCCGAGGAAGTGGTGCCGTACGAATGGGAGTCGATTCGTGAGGCCGCTTTGGAGGCGTTGGGCCGCGGCGGAGAACTGGTCGCGATGTATCAGGAGCGGTTGGATGACACGTACGATCCCAACACCGAGCTCAATCGTATGAAGCTTCAGGCGTGGACTCAAGCCAAGGAATAGGCGGCGCACGGCTCAGCGCATCCGCCGCCAGTTCCTCATCTATCGCAGGCTTCCACTCTCATTCCCATCAGTATTTCCACCATCGCTTCCACAACTGACGCGCAACGTGGCCAATTGGAACGGATGCAGGCTCAGCATCGCTCCTTGCGCCGTTCTTGCCACGGACGGATCACCGTCGGCAAAAGCCGCGGGCAATTCGGCATCCAGCCGCGCATCCTCCATAATGGAACACTCGCGTACCGTGGCCTTCCCCAAAGCGGCGTTGACGGCAAGTCTCGCATGGGCTTCGCCGCCGACCGCCTCATAAACGCGCAGTATCAGATCTCCGGAACCGTCATCGGCAAGCTTGACCCAGTCAAGCACCATGACGCCATCCACCGGGTTGAGCTGCGCCAGCGGATCGAACGCCGGCACGGCAGGCAGCACGGCCGCGTTGAGACGGTTCGCCTCGTCAAGCACAGCCGGCATACTGGCATCCGCCACAACGTTCCACGCGAACTCATGCACGCCCTTGTCAGTGTTCGGATCGGGGTATAGCGGGGACGACAGCAACGAAAGTCGAATCATCGTGCCACGCACCGGCCCGGAAGCCGTGTTCCGGTGAATCGGCGAAACGTCGGAACCGTAGGTGCTGGCGTTGACGACCGCAGCCGCATAGCCGGCATCGGCGACGCGTACGAACCGGTGCGTGCAGCTTTCGTATTTCGCCTCGTCGGAACGTGTGTTCTTCTGAATGGGCCGTTCCACCATGCCGTACTGGCATTCGTACTGCGCCCGGTCGGCCTGGATAGCCATGGGAATGTCGACTTTGAGGAATCGTTCGGATGCCCGCCAATCCACTTTGGTCCGGAATTCAAGGCTTTTCGACTTTGCCCGCAATGTAATGCAGGCATCGATGGACACCCCGTCGGTGGTGCTGGACACGTGCACGGTGGCTCCGCCGCGTTTTGTCTCCGTCACTCGTTCCACATGCGAGTCATCGATGCCTTCGGCGCTGAGGAAGGCATCGCGCTGGATGTCCCATGCGTCCCACTCGTATGGCTCGTCGCGGAGAAGCTCGTAATGCCCGATTCCACTGCCGTCGGGCACCAGTTCGTGTCCATTATCAAGGTCGATCAGTGAACGGACCGTACCGTCTGGTGCGATGATGGCACGTAGCAAACCGTTGTCAAGTATGATTCGACCGTCGTCGCATGTCGTTGCGATGGTGGATTCATCGGCGACCGCGTCGGTGCCGTTCGCGTCATCATCCTGCGTTCCCACTGCCGCGGTGCGAGCAATCCACGAATCGCCATTCTTTGCCGTATATGGGACGATGGCCGCGTTCGATCGCATGTCGGCATCATCCCGCACCGATGCGATGGAAGCACCCGCTTCAGCGGCGATATCACGCAGTCTTGCGATGTCGCGCACGTAGTCCGCACGCGCCTGCCGATGCACCCATGCGATCGCCGATCCGGGAAGAATGTCGTGGAATTGGTTCAGCCCCATTCGAAGGAATGGTGGGGGAATTTCGTGGTGTCGTTCCATGAGATCTTCTGTGTGAGGAACCATTCGAAACCGGCACGACGTGCGATTTGCGGCCATGCCCCGCAATAACCGAAACTGTCGGGAAGCCACAGTCCTTTTGGTTCCACGCCAAGATGCTCACGGAAGTAACGCATGCCGAACGTGATCTGGCGGATCAGCGACTCACCTGTGGGCAGCATGTTATCGGATTCGACCCACATTCCGCCGACGGGAATGAATCGTCCTTCCTTGATGCGCTGCAGCATGCGCGCGAACAGGTCTGGATGTTCCTGTTCCAGCCACGCATACTGTTGGGCGGAACTCATCGCGTACGTGAAATCCGGATCCTCGTCCATCAGGGCAAGCACGTTGGACACCGTGCGGGCCACTTTACGGTGGGTTTCGCGCACGGGTCACAGCCATGCGGAATCGATATGCGCATGGCCGACCGCGACATGATGGATGACGCTGGAATATGCGGGTTCGGATAATACCCCGGCAAGCTTTTCCTTGGCTGGCTCCAGAGTTCCGGCGATATCACGCTCGTCATATGTGTTGAGTGATCGTTGCAGCGCTTTGGCCAGCTGCCAATATCGAGGATCATCATCCTTGAGTTCCCTCATCAGCGAGGTGACGGTTTCCAAGTCCATCAGATAGTCGAACACGTTTTGGTTGAAAGCGCACACGTCCATTGTGGTGAGCACATAGTCGGATGGACGACCGTCGGCACGCTCCCCCAGATTCATCGGCGCGAATGGCAGGTCAGCTTCGACCAGTGGATTCGATGCGGCCTCGACATATACCGTGAAACGACCGGCATCGTCAAGCTCCACATTCGCCACGCCATTGGCATCGATAAGCGGAATCCAGCAATTGTCTGGATTCACCGCTTTGATGACGCTGCCGTCAGGGCGATAGCATAATCCTTCCGCTTGGAAGCCCGGGCCACGATGTCGTTTCCATCCCAGATCTACAACCAGTTCGACGGCTCTGCCTTTGACCGACTCACGGTCGATACGTCCACGAACCTCGAACCATGTGGTACCCCATATCGTGCCCCAGGCACCAGGAACCATGAAGTCGAGAAAATCCACTTTGTTTTCCCTGACACGGGCAAGAAAGTCGGCGCTCTGTTCGGGTTCGCCTTCATTGGCGAAAAGCGCGTAACTGACAATGCGATAATGTTTCGTGCACATATGGCACAAGTCGTTGCCGCATCACTCGATCGGCACGTCTGAGTTGCTGATCTGGAAGAAGAAACATAGCTATCCCCTTGGCACATGATTCCTATGGTGTATCCATGGTGCCACAGCACAATCTCAAATCAAAAAACATCAAAGAGAAAAGTGGTTCTCAAAGCGGACATCCGGTGGAGACTCCGGATAAGGACCTTCGACGAGCCCGAAAGGCGTTGCCGGGAGGTCCGGGAGGTGATGAAAAAACGGGGGTTCCTGGAGCGACGCCCGCCGGGAAGCCCGGAAAGAGAGCATAAAAAAGGGACCTCCCGGGAGCCAAAAGCTCGACCGGGAGGCCCAACATGTGAAGCGGCGGCGTGCTACTCTCCCACACCCTCTCGAGTGCAGTACCATCGCC
>OGTB01001635.1_pt1 | contig 14514 bp, 14 predicted proteins | sample 1553611 | NCBI WGS metagenome assembly OGTB01 (sample SAMEA2580032, study PRJEB22360) | human gut metagenome | biome: human gut; feature: human-associated habitat; material: faeces | place: Denmark | collected 2008/2010 | reverse complement strand
AGACGCTCAGTTCGCTGGTTCTTCATCTGTTCCCGCTCACGTGGAAATGATGGGCTTCCTCGGTATCGGTAACAATCCGATGGTAGGATGTACGGTAGCTTGCGCGGTTGACGTGGCTCAGGCACTCAGCAAGTAATTTAATTACATAACGCATTATTTAAGTCCCTATAACTTTACGGTTATGGGGACTTTTGTTTCATACCCCTGCCTATCTTATGAAACAAAGTGTTTTTTATGCGTTTGAACACTTTGTTTCAAGGCATGAAAACAAAAAGTTCCGCATAGCGAAACAAAGTGTTCGCCAGTGAGGAACAAAATGTTCCAACGGTTGAAACGAATAGTTTTCATACGGTGGAACAGACAGTTTCACTTGATGGTACTTTAAGTTCCACCCTGGGAACTTCCCTAAAAACCCGCTCTCCAAATCATGAAAGGCAGAATGATATTCAAATTCTCCCGCTTTTTCCTATCTTTGCTGCATGAAAGCAGAATTAAAAGAAAACGGTGGATTACCGGCGCGTATACTTTGGACGCTTGCTATCGTAGCAGGTATCTCGGTAGCCAATTTGTACTACAACCAGCCCTTGCTGAACGTAATACGTCACGAGTTGGGCGTATCAGAATTCAAGACCAACCTCATTGCCATGATAACGCAAATAGGTTATGCCCTCGGCTTGTTGTTCATTGTACCGTTAGGCGACCTGTACCACCGGAAGAAGATTATTCTGACGAACTTCACTCTACTGATATTTTCACTCATCGCCATAGCCGCCGCACCCAACATCTACATAATATGGGGAGCGTCGTTCGTTACCGGCGTCTGCTCCATGATACCGCAAATCTTCGTACCGATAGCCTCGCAATTCTCCCGCCCGGAGAATAAAGGGCGTAACGTAGGTGTTGTCATATCCGGTCTGCTCACCGGCATACTCGCCTCACGCGTTATCAGCGGCTTTGTCGGCGAAGTATTGGGATGGCGCGAAATGTATTTCATCGCAGCAGGCATGATGCTGTTATGTGCCATTGCCGTACTGAAAGTGCTGCCGGATATACAGCCTACATTTCAGGGAAAGTACAGCGACCTGATGAAATCCTTGTTTTCCCTTATCAAAGATTATCCGGCCTTACGTATCTACTCCATACGCGCAGGCGTTGCATTCGGCTCTTTCCTCGCAATGTGGTCGTGCCTCGCTTTCAAAATGGGAGAAGCCCCCTTTTATGCCAACAGTGATGTTATCGGAATTTTGGGACTGTGCGGAATAGCCGGTGCATTAACCGCATCCTTCGTAGGAAAATATGTGAAGAAGGTCGGAATACGTAACTTCAACTTCATAGGCTGCGGGCTAATCCTGCTGGCATGGGCTTCACTCTATTTCTGCGGCAGCACCTACGCAGGTATCATCGCGGGCGTTGTACTGATTGACATCGGCATGCAGTGTATCCAGCTCAGTAATCAAACCAGCATATTCGATATTTGCCCTTCAGCGTCCAACCGGGTAAACACAATTTTCATGACGACCTACTTCATAGGCGGTTCATTGGGGACTTTCCTCGCCGGCAGTTGTTGGCAAGCGTGGGGCTGGGCCGGGGTAGCCGGGATAGGAACTGCCTTAACCATGCTGTCTCTCCTGATTACTATTTACAACAAAGAGAAATAAAACAAGTATTACCACTTCACAAACTTGTATATATCATCCATTAATTTGCAAATAACTTGAAAAATAGTTGTATATTCTGTTTTCATATCGTATTTTTGCGGTGTATTAGACATATAACCCCAAAAAGAACTCTGCAATATGGACAAGAAGTGGATTATCGCTGCCTTTATCGCAATATTCGCATTAAGCAGCTGCCTTGAAAAAGAAGTTTATCAAGGGCCCGAAGAGGATGAAAAAGAATTTAATGACTTTGACTTTTCCACTGTTCAATCAGCGACGAGTCTTGAAGTGAGCTATGCCAACAGTGGGGTAAAAGCCAATGTGTATTTTGAAGTGTACGATGAGATACCTGTCGAACAAGATGAATATACATATACCAAAAAGACAAATGTCACCCCGCTCTTTGCAGCATATACTGCCGATAACAGCGTTTATAAAGGTACTATCGACCTGCCGGCCTATTTGCAAAAAGTATATATCTATACTCCGGCATTCTTTGCGCAAACCCTTATTGAAGCAGATGTGACGAACGGAAGCATCCAGGCATCGGACAGCGCCCCTGCAAAAGAAGCGGAAACCCGGACCACACCTACTCTCCGAGAGTATGACAGCTACATGGCGACTTCCTTCCGGGAAACTCCCGGTAAATATCAAGGTAACCGCTGGAAAACGTGGTTAGGAGAATACGACCGAAGAAGAAACGGAGAAATCGACTATCAGTATCAAGGCGATTTAGCCGCAACTTGGCGGGATGGCTTATACACAATACATTCTCAAATTATCAATGTCAACAAAGATTGTCCGGAGGAACTCAAATGCTATTCGGACATATCCATCGACAAAGACGCAGAGATTGCATTAACATTCTTGGGACAAAATACCTGCTGGAACTGCTCTATGGGCTATTACTACTATAAAGCGACGGAAACGCCTCCAGCAAGTCTGGAAGATGCTGACGTTATCATGCTTTTCCCGAATACGCAAGACGGTTATTGGATTAACAATCCGAGCGCCGCACGCCGTACAGCCGGTGTAGACCGCCTCACAGCCGTCAAATTAATGTATTACCCGCACATAGCCGACGGTAGCCGAGAGGATGCCACAACTGTTTTTCCCGCAGGTTATAAGGTGGGACTTGTCATTGCCAACAACGCATGGAGCAACCGAGTGAGCGGATTCGATGACGACAAGCGCTACCGTGCCGCCACTTCCCAGGGATTAAGCGTTGACAATTCCGGGAATGCCTTTGACGCCCCGCGTACCGCCGCCTACTCATACAACGGTTTTGTCATGGTTTCTTTTGAAGACCATATAAACGACAATAACTTCAGCGACATCGTTGTGGCCTTAAAATCCAATCCGGTAGGCGCTATCGAGGTAGATCCCGATGTAGACCCGGACAATAACCGGACTACAACGGAAATACTGAAAGGCATTTATGCTTTTGAAGATCTCTGGCCTAATAAGGGAGACTACGATATGAACGACGTCATCGTCCGTTATAACTACGAAAAGACTTTCGACAAGGACAATCAAATCTACGCCGAGTCCTTCATCTTCAAAACATTCCAGAACTATGCGGGAAATACGAACGGACTGGCATTCCAACTCGTCGGAAGTGGGAACGCCTCTTCCGTCACCGGTTTCATCCGCAGGCCGGGAGAAACGGAATTCAGTGAAACCGACTTCGTTTACGAAGAAGACGACCATGTTTACATTCTCACAGAAGACGTAAAGGAGAATATGGGAACCGAATATAAGGTGACCTTAAAATACGACTCCCCTGCCGGCGCAGCATCGGAAGCCCGGCCTTTCATCTTCAAGAATGAAGCGGACGGCAAACGTTGGGAAGTGCATATTCCGAAAGAACATCCGACCTCCAAAATGGATATGTCCTATTTCCAAATAAGAGATGACGCTTCCAATCCGGAGCAAAACATCTACTACGTGCGCCCCGGCAACTATCCTTTCGCGTTCTTCCTAAGCGGAGCCAATGAAACAGACATTAGCAAACTGCTGGATATCAAGAACGAAAAAACGCCTATCGACCAATTATATAGCGGATACTCCGGATGGGTAACCAGCAACGGCAAGGAAAACCAAGACTGGTACAAGAAGTAAATACCTCCCCGAAAAAATAACGCAATTTAAGAAGAATACATTACCCGGTTTTCAGCCGGTAATGTATTCTTCTTTTATAGAAAAGAAATTTCAATATGCTTTGATTTTCTGCATAAATGTTATACATTTGTCAAAACAGGTATAATTTAATAAATATTCATCAAAATTCATCTAATCATGGACACACAAAAGAAAATCACAGTGACAGGAGTTCTCTCCGAAGGTATCGGTTTAGGTATCAAAAATGCAGTATCTATGCTGGGAGCTACTGTTCTTTGGCTGCTTACAATCTGGATTCCCTATTTAAATGTCGGTACTACTATCGCCATGGCAACCATTCCCATTGAATTGAGTAAAGGAAAAGTTATTTCTCCCCTATTCATCTTCGACGGAAAATACCGTAAATTCATGGGAGAATACTTCACATTGATAGGCTTGATGTATCTCGCCATTATTCCCGCCTTATTTTTCATGATAGTACCGGGTATCATCATATCCATAGGATGGTCACTTGCCATCTATATCTTACTGGATAAAGGCGTGGCTCCGGGCGAAGCCATGATTCAAAGCAATAAAGCTACCTATGGATACAAATGGACTATCTTCGGAGTATCATTCCTGTTGGTTCTGGTGTTCTATATCCTTCTCTGGATTATAAATGCCATTGCGAGCGGCGGATTCGCAATGCTTCTTCTGTTTATTGTCAGCATCGTCTACACCGTGGCAGCACTTGGATGCAGCGCTGTTATTTATCGTAACCTGACAGCAGAGCCCAAACCGGAAACAATGGAAACTGTGGTAGAAGTATAAACCGCTATTGAAAAACACCAAAGCCCCCCTTCACCCTTAATCCCCCTGTCACAAGGGAGTACGGAATGGTGAAGGGGGGCTGTCGTTTATTGAAAGTTTCTCTTTTTACCTTGATACCCGTCCCGATGTGTTGCCGCTCATCAGACTTTCCACCTCATCCACCGTTACCAGATTGAAGTCTCCATAAACAGTGTTCTTTAGCGCGGAAGCGGAGAGGGCATATTCCAATGCCTTTTGGTCATCATCCGGATAAGTGATTAAACCGTATATCATACCTCCTACAAAGGCATCACCCGCACCTACCCGGTCTATTTCATGTTCAATATCATAGATGCCTGTATGCTTCAAAGCGCCGTCAGAATAAAGAACGGCAGCAAGCAAGTTATGATTGGACGTGATAGAATTACGTAACTCCAGAAATATCTTTCGGCAGCGCGGAACAAGCCGGGACACTGTCTGCCCGAACTCCTCGAAAGCAGGTAAATCGGATACAAAAGAAGTATCGCCGGCATCAACGGCTTTAAAACCGACGGGCTGTATGCCGAGAATCTCCTGATATTCCGGCTCGGCACCGAAAATCACATCGCTGTATTGCACCAACGGCTGCATCACTTCGGAGGCCGTACGTCCATAATTCCAAAGTTTCCTGCGGAAATTCAAGTCGCAGGAAATAGTGAGTCCCATGCGGTCGGCTATTTCAAGAGCCTCACGGCAGGCGTCAGCTCCCTCCTGCGAAAGGGCTGCAGCGATACCCGACCAATGAAACCAGCCGGCATCGGCAAATATAGTTTCCCAATCAATCATACCCGGACGGAGCGTTGCGAAAGATGACCCTTCCCGGTCGTACACTACATTGGAGTTTCGGAAAGCCGCTCCGCATTCCAGATAATACAATCCCAAACGCTTACCGCCGAACACTATGCCGTCCGTTCCCAACCCACCGGCACGAAGCGAAGCGATACATGCCCGTGACACTGCATTATCGGGCAGACGGGTTACAAATTCCGTAGGGATGCCGAAATGAGCCAAGGACACCGCCACATTAGCCTCGCTGCCGCCATACGTAGCAACAAATTCATTGGTCTGCGAAAAGCGGCGGAATCCGGGGGTAGTAAGCCGCAGCATAACCTCACCGAAAGTAACGACTTTCTTATCGGTGGAAAGGGATTTCTTCTTCATAAGTCTTATATATTCAAAAGCATCAATGGAAAGTCAAATATACTATCAAATTTCCAAGTAAACGCAAAGAATTAATAATATTTATTTGCAGAAAAGGGAAAAGGAAAGATATTCGATGGTTTTGTTATACTTTTGTCACATCATATTTACAGTAACATATCGCATGAGTTCAACAAAGAAAATACCTTCTCCTCTCGTATCCCTTCTCCCTATCCTTATCTTAATAGGAATGCTGTTCGCTACCATCCGCACTTTTGGCAGTGACGCGCTGAACGGCGGAAGTCAGGTGTCCTTACTTACTACTACGGCCGCTTGCGTATTTATAGGAGTGGCTTTTTACCGGATTCCCTGGAAGGATTATGAGATAGCCATTACCAATAACATCGCGGGAGTATCTTCCGCCATTATCATATTGCTGATTATCGGTGCGCTGAGCGGTGCATGGATGATTAGCGGCGTAGTCCCTACCCTCATCTACTACGGAATGCAGATTATACATCCGGACTTCTTCCTTGCCTCTACCTGTATTATCTGCGCACTGGTATCCATCATGACGGGGAGCTCATGGACTACCATCGCCACCATCGGCATCGCCCTGCTGGGAATAGGCAAGGCGCAAGGATTTGAGGAAGGTTGGATTGCAGGCGCCATCATTTCAGGAGCTTACTTCGGCGATAAGGTATCTCCCCTGTCGGATACTACGGTACTTGCCGCATCGGTTACAGAAACTCCGTTGTTCCGCCACATCCGCTATATGATGATTACCACCATTCCGTCACTCGTTATCACGCTGGTTATATTTACGATAATGGGATTCACATACGAAACCAGCGGTACGGAACAAATAGCCGAGTTTGCCGCATCGCTGGATGCCAAATTCCACATTACTCCATGGCTGCTGGTTGTTCCGGTGCTGACGGGAGTACTGATTGCGCGTAAAATCCCCTCTATCATCACCCTGTTCTTATCCACTTTGCTGGCTGCCGCTTTTGCCATCATATTCCAACCCGAACTGCTACATGAGATTTCCGGGAATAATAATCTGTTTGAGGGAACGATGATGAGCCTATATGGCAGTACCGGCCTCCAAAGTGACAGTGCCATGTTGACAGAGTTGATTGCCACACGAGGCATGGCGGGAATGATGAATACGATATGGCTGATTCTTTGCGCCATGTGTTTTGGCGGAGCAATGACGGCAAGCGGGATGCTGGGAAGCATTACTTCCGTATTTGTCCGGTTCATGAAAAGCACCGTCAGCGTAGTGGCATCCACCGTCGGTTCGGGAATATTCCTTAATCTTGCTACGGCAGACCAATACATCAGCATTATCCTCACCGGAAACATGTTCAGCAACGTTTACGCAAAGAAAGGCTACGAAAGCCGGCTACTTAGCCGTACCACGGAAGATGCCGTTACCGTCACCTCCCCGCTTATCCCATGGAACACCTGCGGCATGACGCAAGCCACCATTTTGAGTGTACCCACACTGACCTACCTTCCCTATTGCTTCTTCAACCTTATCAGTCCGGTAATGAGTATCTTTATTGCTGCTATCGGATATAAAATAATTAAAAAACCGGTGAACAATCCTGGATAGGCATTGTTCTTGCAATAAACTTATAACGAACAATTTATTTAAACCTAAACAAAAAAAGATTCGATTATGAAAAAGTTTATTGCATTAGCAGCAGTAGTATTGGTAAGCATGGCAACAACGACCATGTATGCACAAGAGAGTAGAGCTGAAAAGCGCGCAGACCGTAAAGCCCAAAGAGACGCAGAACGTGCACGCCTGAAAGCTGAAGAACAAGCACAGGATGCCATTTCGTACGATGACGCAATGGCGGCCTTGAAAGCTCACCAGTTCGTAATGGAGGCAGACCAAGTGATGTTCCGCAACGGACAGACCGCATTTGTAAACTCCAACACCAACTTCGTATTGGTCAACCAAGGACGTGGCACCGTGCAGGTAGCCTTCAACACCGTATACCCAGGTCCTAACGGCATTGGCGGTGTAACAGTAGACGGAACCGTATCGGACATCCAAATGACTACCGACAAACGGGGCAACGTGAATTGTAACTTCAGCATCCAGGGTATCGGCATTTCCGCCCAGATATTCCTTACGCTGACCGATGGCGGGAACAACGCAACCGTAACCATCAGCCCGAACTTCAACTCCAACACCATGACTTTGAGCGGGAACCTGGTTCCGCTGGAACAATCCAACATATTCAAGGGACGTTCCTGGTAAAACCCTTATATAAATATATATATTCCCACTCCGCCACAAATCACACTAAAAAGTGTACATTTGTAGCGGAGTTTTTTATATACCAATGTCATGAGAGAATTTATCATTGCAGACAATCAAGATATCACCAAAGCAGGCATGATGTTCCTATTGGGCAGACAGAAAGACACCTCCCTGCTGCTGGAAGCCGACAACAAGGCAGAACTGATACAGCAACTACGCCTGCATCCCACCGCCGTTGTCATTCTGGACTATACCCTTTTTGATTTTTCGGGAGCTGAAGAGCTAATGGTACTTCACGAACGCTTCAAGGAAGCCGATTGGCTACTCTTTTCCGACGAATTGAGCCTACCGTTCCTGCGCCAGGTATTGTTCAGCAGCATGGCATTCGGCGTAGCGCTGAAGGATAATTCCAAAGAAGAGATACTGACCGCACTACAATGCGCCTCACGCAAGGAGCGATTCATCTGTAATCACGTCAGTAACCTGCTGCTCGCAGGCAACGGTTCCTCCTCCCCCACTCATCCTACCATCAAAGATGATTTACTGACTACTGCCGAACGGAGCATCCTAAAAGAGATAGCCCTGGGGAAAACAACCAAAGAAATAGCTGCCGAACGAAACCTCAGCTTCCATACGGTAAACAGCCACCGGAAGAATATCTTCCGGAAACTGGGTGTAAACAATGCGCACGAAGCCACCAAATATGCCATGAAGGCAGGCATCGTAGACTTGGTGGAATATTATATATAAATCTCCCCGCTCCCGACACACAGCCGGGCATCAGCATCATACACCACTCCGAACTGGCCCGGAGCAATGCCTTGCAGCTTTTCTTCCGAAACAATGCGGTAACCCTCCGCCTCCTTTTGCAACCTGCCTTTGACAAACTCCGGCGTATGGCGTATCTTGAAAGTCACCTCCACCTCTTCCTGCGCTCCCTTCCAGGGATTATCCGTAATGAAATGAAAATCGTACATACGGAATTCATAGCCGTATTGCAATGCCGTATCACATCCGCGGGACACGTAAATCACATTCTCCTCCACATCCTTGCGGACAACAAACCACGGTCCTCCACCCAACCCCAATCCTTTACGCTGGCCGATGGTATGAAACCAATAGCCCCGATGCTTGCCCAACTTTCTACCCGTTTCCAACTCCACAATATCCCCTTCCCTTTCGCCAAGGAAACGGCGCACAAAATCATTATAATCAATCTTTCCCAGAAAGCAGATGCCCTGACTGTCACGACGTCTGGCGCTGGGCAATCCGGCACGCAGGGCTATGTCACGAACCTCATTCTTCATCAGTCTGCCCAATGGAAACATCAGTTTGGAAACTTGCAGATAATCTATCTGTGCCAGAAAGTCGGTCTGGTCTTTCACGGAATCGGCAGCGGTACCGAGCCATGTCTTTCCATCCCTCAACACCGTAGTGGCGTAGTGCCCGGTTGCCGTGACATCGAAATCCTTCCCCACACGTTGCTCAAAGCACCCGAACTTTATCAGCTTGTTGCACATCACATCCGGATTGGGAGTCAAGCCACGTCTTATTTTATCAATGGCATAAGCCGCCACCTGGTCCCAATACTCCCGGTGCAGGTCCACTACTTCCAACGATAATCCATAACGCCGGGCAATGGCAGAAGCCATCTCCATATCCTCTTCCGCAGAGCAGTCCATATAATCGGCATCGTCCCTCCCTATTTTGATATAAAATAGAGAAGGACGGTAACCTTGTTCGCAAAGGAGATGTACCACCACGGAGCTGTCTACACCTCCCGACAATAATACAGCAATATTCATTCTATCGTATACTGTTATTCTTTTAAATTCTGTCAAATGCCTGGGACAAGTCGTCCAGCAAATCATCGATATGTTCTGTCCCGATGGAGAGGCGGACCGTGCCCGGTTTGATGCCTTGTTCTTCCAATTCCCGTGCACTCAATTGGGAATGGGTAGTGGTGGCAGGATGGATAACCAGGGATTTCACATCAGCCACATTGGCAAGCAACGAGAATATCTGTAAACTGTCAATAAACGTCTGCGCTTCCTTCACACCGCCCCGCACCTCAAACGTAAAGATAGAACCGCCTCCATTCGGAAAGTATTTCCCGTAAAGCGCGTGGTCAGGATGCTCGGGCAGGGACGGGTGGTTCACGGCAACCACTTTGGGATGCTTCTTCAAGAATTCAACCACTTTCAAGGCATTCTCCACATGACGTTCCACGCGAAGCGACAACGTCTCCAATCCTTGCAACAGAATGAAAGCATTGAAAGGACTGATTGTGGCACCGGTATCACGCAACAATACGGCACGGATACGGATGGCATAGGCAGCAGGACCGGCAGCGTCGACGAAACGTACTCCATGATAACTCGGGTCCGGTTCCGTCAGTTGGGGAAACTTCCCCGAGGCCACCCAGTCGAACTTGCCGCTATCTACAATAACACCACCCAAGGACGTACCATGCCCTCCGATGAACTTCGTTGCCGAATGGACTACAATATCTGCCCCATGCTCTATGGGACGAATCAAGTAAGGAGTACCGAAGGTGTTATCTATAATCAGAGGAATCCGGTGACGGTGTGCTATTTCAGCAACGGCATCAATGTCAATGATGTTGCAATTCGGATTTCCCAGCGTTTCAATGAATACTGCCTTGGTATTCTCCTGAATCGCTTTCTCGAAATTGTCCAGATTGCCCGGGTCCACAAAAGTAGTGGTAACCCCGTAGGCAGGCAATGTGTGGGCCAGCAGATTATACGTTCCGCCGTAGATGGTCTTAGCTGCCACGATATGGTCGCCTGCTTCGCAGAGGTTGAACAGAGCAAAGAAGTTTGCTGCCTGTCCGGAAGATGTCAGCATTCCAGAGGCTCCACCTTCCAGAGCTGTGATTTTGGCTGCAACATAATCATTGGTCGGGTTCTGAAGTCTTGAATAGAAATAACCGCTTGCCTCCAGATCAAAGAGTTTGCCCATATCTTCACTGGTATCATATTTATAGGTGGTTGACTGATAAATAGGAATCTGTCTCGGTTCTCCGTTTCCTGGTGTGTAGCCTGCCTGTACACATTTCGTGTTAATAGAATAGTCCATAATTTGTGTTCCTGCCTTTACGTTTATAGTATCTTTGGTTGCTGTGAATTGAGTGAACAGTAACTATCTTTTATGTTATACTCTTTTTGAGAGTATGTAAAGAGCAAATACATACTTAGCAGGTATGAGAACTGCTATAGAAATTGCCTGCAGGGGAGTATGCTGTGAGGTGCTTTGTCATGAATGTGGCAAAATCCTGGGATATACAGGACAAAATACTGCGATAAAATACAGGTACCGTGCGGGCAGCGAAGCGGCTACAGAACAAAAACAAAGAGAAAAGGAGACAAAGCATGGGAAAAGTAATAAGAATTAATGGAGCAGGAGCAAAGGAGGAAAGTTTAAAGGATATTTTTGAAAATTTACATATGCTTAAGAGAACGCTTGCCGGTGTGGTGGCTGAGTATGAAGAAAATGAAGCGGAAGAAAAGAAAACAGATCTTCTGACAGAAGCATTAGACGCTCTGGAGGATGCATATGATGCCATTAACGAAGTTCTGCTGGATGAAAGGTAGGTATAACTATGGAGAGTTATATTACAACCTATACGCACAGACATTTTGATCCTACTGATCCAGATCCGGAGTTGATTTTGATTGAGGATATTGCACATGCACTTTCAATGCTTTGCAGAGGAAATGGGCATGTCAGTTCATTTTGGTCGGTAGGCGAACATTGCATTTGCTGTGCGAAGGAGGCGGCAGGCAGAGGGCTTTCCAAAAAGGTTGTTTTGGCATGTCTTTTACATGATGCCAGCGAATGTTATATGTCGGATGTTCCGAGACCGTTAAAACAGAATATGAAAGATTATAAGCAGCAGGAATCCAGCCTGTTGGATGTGATATACAGAAAGTTTCTGGGGGAAGCTCTTACAGAAGAAGAGGAAAAACAGATCAAAGCAATCGATGATGATCTCTTGCGGTATGATTTGGAGATGCTTTTGGGAGAAAAGCAGGATAGAGAGAAACCGGAACTTCATATAAGGCTGGATTATAAAGTACGACCGTTTGATATGGTGGAAAGAGAATATTTGGATTTTTTCAGAGAATTAAGCTCTGAATTGGAAAACAAAGTATGACCAAATGTTTCACGTGAAACATTTGGGGAAAATATTTTATGGAATGAATCTGAGATGCAAGTTGACAGAGACGCATCTCAGATTTTTTTGCTTTACGGAGAGCTGCTTTATAATGTTCTGATAAAGCCAAAAACTCTCCGCGAGGATGCGGCCAGATATATGTGGAATATGTCTGCTAAAGCAGAATGTATTTGGTGCACAAAGCGTAATAAGTGTTACTGATTATTCCGTTCACAGCAACTTGGCTAAAATCCATCTCCAATTCCTTCCAGCAATCAGAATAAACGACGGTGAATCGTGAAAAAACCAGAAGAGTGAAAGAAGGATGATGCACAGAATTAGTTTTAGGTGAAACATAGGATGACAGTTTAAGAAAAACGCGATAATGTACAATAAATAGTAGTATAAAATATTATATGTACTATAAACGGTATATAATATAAAAAATTATATAATAAAATCAAGAAAACGGAAGAAGTGCAATATATTGCACGAAAGAATAAGGACGGGCAAATAAGGGTTTGAATTTCCTGAAAGAAGAAAGATATCTTAGGTTCACGGGCGTAACTGTTCACAGGTAATATCCCGCGAGGTGTTTTGCCATGAACATGGCGAAATCCCGAGATATACGGGGGTGTTGATATCTATATTTTATGCGGGAAATGGTTGAATTATGACATGGATTGTGTATAATTAGTTCAAAATTGAAGCATTTTACAGATGGATTAAATCTGTTAGGAAAAGTGGCATTTGATATTCTGTTGTTTCTGGCGAATAATCCAGAGTATAAAACGGCAAGCGATATCGTGGAATATCGTGGGATCAAGGCAAATCTGGTATCGGTTAATGTGGATAAATTGGTTCATGACAGATATCTGAAATGGAGAAAAAACCGGATAAGATTTTACAGGGAGAGAAATAATATATGGTAGTAATGCTGTTTTCAGTGTTGTCATAGGCACGATAATGTTATAGTATAAAGAAAAAAAGAGGTATATCATATATGCATAAATATAAATAGGAGAGCTATAAAAATGTCAAAGGAAAACACAGATAAAAAAATGTTTGAAAGATATGAATTTCGAAATATCCATATGGAAGAAATATCTCAGGCAGCAGAAATTGAGAAAATCTGTTTCCCTCCAAATGAAGCCTGTACATATAAACATATGGAAGAACGGATAAAGAAGGCGAAGGAACTTTTTCTTGTTGCAGTGGACAGAGATACAGGAAAAATTGTCGGATTTCTTAATGGGCTGGCAACGAATAGGGAACATCTGACTGATGATTTTTTTGAAGATGCAGATGTACATGAAGCGGAGGGCAGGAATATTATGCTGCTGGGACTGGATGTACTTCCAGAATATCGGTGTCAGGGTCTTGCACGTGAGCTTATGAGGCAGTATCTGGAGAGAGAAAAACAAAAAGGACGCAAAAGAGTTGTTCTTACCTGTCTTCCGGATAAGGTTAGGATGTATGAGAAGTTTGGATTTGAAGATCATGGTATTGGAGAATCTGTATGGGGCGGCGAAGCCTGGTATGAAATGAGTATTATATTAAATGAATAAGATGATCTGGAATGCATGTTGCCTTGTAACTGTGAGGGTACGGAACAGTTGCGAAGCGAGAAGAAAAGGAGTGAGATTTTTATGGATTTGATGCAGGAAGCAATTTTAATGGGATTTTCGGGAGCAGCAGTTATGGATACAAAAGAACTTGTTTTTGTTCCGGAATACAGGACATTTTGTGAAGAAAATTTATGTGGTTGTTATAATTTGAATCCTGCCTGTCCACCTGCAAGTGGAACGGTGGAAGAAATGAAACAGCGAGCACTGAGTTATGAAAAAACTCTGGTGCTGCAGACAACACAGGAGGATCTGCATGATCCGGTTGAATATAAAAAGGAAAAACTTTTTCATAACAAAATGACGGAAGAGCTTGCAGAGAAAATGAGGGCAGAGGGAAAGACAGATATTCTGATCATGAGTGCCGGACCATACAAGAAAAATTCCTGTATGTCAGCATATTGTGTAGATGCACAGAAGATGGCAGATGCGGCAGAGCGCGCAGAGAAGGCTCGTCTAAAGGCAGAAGAGAAAGATGATGGAAATATCCGATATTTTTCACAGATTTTATTTCATGAATAATTTGTATTACAGGGACAAACGTGCTAAAATTACTAACAGACATAATTGTTCACAAGGTACATAGTTACTGGCAGACGGGAGGTTCTGACTTATGGAAAGACACGCATTTGCAATGAAAGTAAAAAAAGGAAAAATGAATGAATATCGACGCAAGCTTGGTGA
>OGTB01001630.1_pt1 | contig 14552 bp, 8 predicted proteins | sample 1553611 | NCBI WGS metagenome assembly OGTB01 (sample SAMEA2580032, study PRJEB22360) | human gut metagenome | biome: human gut; feature: human-associated habitat; material: faeces | place: Denmark | collected 2008/2010 | reverse complement strand
ACTGGATATCAAGAAGCCCCGCGTCGGCGTGGTCGGCGAGATCCTGGTGAAATTCTCTCCTGCCGGCAACAATCATCTGGTGGAGCTGTTAGAGAGTGAAGGGGCGGAAGCTGTGGTTCCCGACCTGATCGACTTCATGCTATACTGCTTCTACAACCAGATCTACAAAGCAGAGCACTTAGGCACCAGCAAAAAGACCGCGAAGATCTCCGCACTTGGCATCTGGGCCATCGAGCATATCCTGCGCGGCTCTGCCGTGAAGGCATTTGAAGAAAGTAAGCATTTCGATGCACCCACCAGCATCTACAAGATCGTCTCCTATGCGGAGCCCATCGTATCCATCGGCAACCAGACCGGTGAAGGTTGGTTCTTAACCGGTGAGATGGTCGAGCTGATCAAGGAAGGCGTACCAAACATCGTATGTACCCAGCCCTTCGGCTGCCTGCCGAACCACGTCGTAGGTAAGGGCGTTATCAAGGCCCTGCGGAAGGCATATCCTTCCTCGAACATCGTGGCCATCGACTACGATCCCGGTGCCAGCGAAGTCAACCAGCTCAACCGAATCAAGCTCATGCTCTCCACAGCCCAGAAGAATCTGAAAAAGGGCGAGGATGCGGAATAAGTGACTTGTTACTTTATATCTGTGATAGCCATATTATGTGTTGTGCCTGTGTTCTTGCTTCTATGCAGGACGCAGGTCACACACGCCATGTGGGACAATCCCTGATTTCGTGGACATCCCTGATTTCGTAGGACTTTATCTATTTTTCATAAAAGTATCATTTTCCATTGATTTTATTCTATTTTTCACCATATACTCTCCATTTTTTTCATAAAAATTTCAAAAAGCAAGCTTCTATGAAAAAAATAAGCAAAAGCGCATATAATCTGCCTGTTTTTTTCATAAATTCTTCATTTTCCCTCGATTTTATGAAACTACAAATTCAATTAATTATTTAGGAGGTCAAACCATGAATACGCAAACTCGGTTGAATCAATTAATGTCCTTTCAAGAAAATTTAAAGCAAAAAATTTCAAACTTACCGGAAGGTGAACTATGCATTTATCAATCTCCTTCCTACCAAAAATGGATATGCTCATTACCTGGGAAGCAGAAATACTTATCTAAAAAAAATCAACCATTAGCGGAAGCCCTTGCCCTGAAAAAATACTATTCCTTATTGCTTGCCGAAGCCGAAGAAGAACTCTCCCTGCTCAATTTTTATATAAAATCCCATGAAAAAAAGAATTCAGCAGTCAATCGTTCCAAGCCTCTGACATCCTCTGACCTGTTGGCAGAGTCTTCTCCTTATTACCCATTACTGCAAAGCTATTTTGCAAAGGACAAGCTTCCGGTGTCTGCGCAGAAATGGCGTGCGGAGAGCTATGAAACCAATCCTTCTCATCCGGAAAATCTGATCCATACCACGCTGGCCGGGCATAAAGTCCGCTCAAAATCTGAAGTTATCATATCGAATCTGCTCTATACCAACCAAATCCCTTATCGCTATGAAGCGGCGCTGCCGTTAAAGGAGTTCACGGCTTATCCGGATTTTACGATTTTACATCCGGTTACGAATAAAATCTTCTACTGGGAGCATTTCGGTATGATGGATAATGCGCCTTATTGTGATACTGCCTGCAACAAGCTGAAAACCTACTGCTATAACGGAATCTTCCCATCCATGCAGCTGATCACCACTTATGAGACAAGCAAATGCCCCATTTCCACGGATCAGGTGCAGCAGATCATTACACAATATTTCCTCTAAATCAATAATTCCCTACCTAAAAATTCTCTTGACATTGACTCTATTTCTTAATTAAAGGTAAACAATCCTATCATTTTCTATACAGCAAAAAGGACCGGTTCGTCCGGTCCTTCCGATAAAATACAATAAGCGATCATGATGCATTTGCCCTACGGCTCTCAATATACTGCTGTAAGACTTCCGTGACTTCCTCCGGTGCCAGACCGGCATCTTCGATGATGTCACTCACCGCTTCCAGTTCTTTACGCTTCTTCTGTTCAAACAATTCTTCTAACTCACGTTGTTCTGATTCCATGCGGATATTTAACGCATTGATCAACTCCTGTTTTGCCTGGATCTTTTCCTCCAGGGATTTTCTCTGTCCTCTTGGCATATACTGTGTGCTCCTTTCCTGATGGCAATCCTATGGATCTGCGGATCAAGATTCCTGCCGCGTGATCCGATAAAGCATGACCATTCATCAGAGATCACAGGTTCCGTAGGAACTATCATAATCTATCATGAATGGCCTGATATGTTACAGTATATGGACAAGAATGTAAAAATATACCATATTTCCGGCAATATTATCCTGTTCCGGAACGGTCTTGCGAATCTGTCAGCAGATATCATTCTAAATTATCTACCGCTGCTTTTAACTTATTCAAGGCAAGCTCCAGCGTAGCTTTGGGGCAGGCGATGTTCACGCGCTGAAAAGCGGCTCCGCTGGGTCCGAACATGGATCCTCCGTCCAGCCAAAGTCCTGCTTTGTCCACGATGAACTGATCCAGCTCCTCACCGGTGATTCCCAACTCACTGCAGTCCAGCCATACCAGATAGGTACCTTCCGGCTCCACCAGATGAATCTGTGGAATCTTCTCCTGTAAAAAATTCCGTAAGAAATTCAGATTCTTAAGCAAATAAGCTCTCAACTGATCCAGCCAGTCTTCTCCTGCACGATAGGCTGCTTCACACGCCACGATTCCCAATGCATTAGGTTCATCATAACCGGTCTTGTCAATCTCTGTCTGAAATGCTTTACGAAGCTTTTCATTGGGGATAAAAATATTGGATATCTGAAGTCCCGCCAGGTTAAAGGTCTTGCTGGGCGCCGTACAGGTTACGGTAAACTCCGCGAAACGAGGATCCACGGTGGCAAACACCGTATGCTCATATCCGGGATAGACAAAATCATTGTGTATCTCGTCACTTACCACGATCACATGATGCCGCAGGCAGATCTCTCCCAGTTGTTGCAGTTCCTCTGCCGTCCACACTCTGCCCACCGGGTTGTGAGGGTTGCACAGAATAAACAGTTTTATATGTTCCTGCTCAAGCTTCCGCTCAAAATCTTCAAAATCAATCCGGTATCCGTTATCTCCACTCTGCCCGGCCGTTTTCTCATAGATCAATGTATTGTCAACTACTCTCCGGTCATTGTCACGGATAATATTAGTAAACGGATAATACACCGGATTCTGAATCAGTATAGCATCTCCCGGATCAGTAAATGCCTTAACCGCTGCACCGAGAGCAAATACCACACCCGGAGTCTTCACGATCCATTCCCGCTCCGTCTTCCAATTATGATTCCTCTCCATCCAGTTCATCACAGCATTGTAGTAAGCATCCTTTGGCTGGCTATAGCCGTAGATTCCATGTTCTACCGCAGCATGAAGACTCTTCGTGATCTCTTCGGATACCGGGAAATCCATATCCGCCACCCACAAGGGCAGCACATCTGCCGGCTTTCCTCTCTCCACCGCAAAATCATATTTCAGACAATTCGTTCCCTTCCGGTTCGTAATCTTATCAAAATTGTATCTAATCATACGAATTCACTTACCTTTCGTCAACCTGCAAACTTTCTGCCTGTGGCTCCAGGCTGCAGATTAAATTTTATCGGTCGCATGCATTCTTCCAGACCTTCTGCACGCCCTGACACGTCGCATCGTTGCTGGCCCTCTGTGAAGCTCTCCACAGAGCTGGCTGAACTACTATGTATACCAGGTTACACCCACACTAAGCAAATGCCTGCTCTAAATCTGCCAGCAGATCATCAATGTTCTCAATACCTACGGACATTCTCAGAAGCTTCTCATCCACTCCCAATGCTTCACGTACCTCAACCGGTACATCTGCATGGGTCTGCTTCATCGGATAGGTCAGAAGGCTTTCCACGCCGCCCAGACTCTCCGCAAAACGGATCAATTTAACGCTCTCCAAAATCTTAACAGCTTTCTCTGCAGAATTCAATCGGTATGAGATCATTCCACCGTATCCGCTGCACTGTCTGTCGATCAGCGCCTTATCCGGTCTCGAATCCAGACCGATATAATATACCTTCTCCACTTCCGGTCTCTGTTCCAGCCAGTGCGCGATCGCAAGAGCATTTTTCTGATGCTGTTCCATACGTACAGCCAGAGTCTTGATCCCTCGAAGCAATAGCCAACTATCAAACGCAGACAGACAGGCTCCTGTCGTCTTATAAATATTGTTCAGCTGCTGATACAAGGCATCATCCCTTACTACCAGGAATCCGGATAATGTATCGTTATGTCCTTCCAGGTATTTCGTACCGCTGTGCACTACAATATCCGCGCCTAACGTAAGTGGCTTCTGAAAATACGGGGATAAAAAGGTATTATCAACGATCAGAATACAACCATGCGCGTGTGCCAATTCTGCGATTGCCTGAATATCTGCGACCTTCATCATAGGGTTGGACGGAGTCTCCAGATAAATCGCTTTCGTCTCCGGACGTATCGCCGCCTTCACAGTCTCCACATTTGAAGTATCCACACAATCTACCGATATTCCATTCTTATGGCTGATCGTGTTCCAAAGTCTTAATGTACCGCCATACAGATCATCCGTAGCAATCAGATGATCCCCGGGAGAAAAAATCTCCATCAATGCGGTGATCGCTGCCATACCGGTAGAAAGTGCCAAAGCTTCCGTTCCCTGTTCCAACAGGGCAACCGTCTTCTGCACTTCATCTCTTGTAGGGTTACCGCAACGGGAATAATCATATCCTGTGCTCTTACCCAATCCCGGATGCGCATACGCTGCATTCTGATAAATCGGCATGCTGATGGCCCCAAACGGATCCCTTCTCTCATTACTTCCCTGGACACATATGGTCTCTGCTGCAAATGCCATCTTTTTCTCCTCCTATGCCTATGTATAATACTATATTTTATATTCCTACTGTTCCAGTAGGTATAGTATATTTTTAGCATAGTAAGAAATAAAAGTCAACATCTTTTTACCAATAAAGCTTCATCTGTTCTTCTGCTTCCTTTTCTGAAATTCCTCGTCTCGTATACTGGTCAAACAATTCGCACATGCTGATCTCATCCTCCTCTGCAATATCTAATGCTTTTAATATTTCTTCAGTATCATCCACATTTTTATCCCCGGACAATACCCGAAGCATTTTGATAGTAGCTTCTTTATGAATTACTTTTCGGTCTGAACGATATGCATTCCCTTCTGCAAGATAATCCAACACAATGCGCATATCGCTATGAAAGCGTTCGCGGATCTCCTTCGGGAGATATCGCATTTCCCACACATGAAGCTGCATATCATCTACATATCTCCATGTTCTCTTATTAATTGGTCAAACAGACAGAGAAATCCCTAAAGCACGCTCCGACGCAGTCTCTGTCTTTCCTATCTGATTGTAAAAAAATGAATCCCCGGCGATACGCCATTGACTGCACTTTACGTGCATCATGATACCCATAAAAGATATCTTCGAAATCTTATCTATACAGACTTTCTGTAGAATGTGATTACTATATCACAGAGGTATCCATTCTGCAAGGAAATCCGGTAAAACAAGTGCTGAAAAACTATATAAAAACAGAGCTGTGGAAATTGGCTATTTCTCACAACTCTGCTTTTTGTGCAATATTACTTTTTAAAGTTTAATCCAGTTCAAACAGTTCCTGGGCGCTGATGGATAACTCAGCTATTCCGCAAGGAGTTACTTTTGATCCATTATCATACACGGTATAGACTCTTGCGTAGATAGTAGATGCCTGCGCTCCTTCATTCAAAATCGTCCCGGAAGTGTCGGTACTAAACAGTCCCATCTCATCCGAAGAATATTTCAAGGTATAGGTCGCGCCGTTTGTAATCGGGTAACAATTCTTAACTCCATTGCGCTCTGTCGGTGAAATTACCTTTCCATTGCTATCCGTGATCTTGAGGCCATGCTCTCCATCCGTCTTTAAGCGCAATACCTTTCCTGTGATTCCGTCCACACTGATGGCTCCGGATGTATCATCTGCACAGGATTTGTAAAATTCAACGCATAATTGCTGTCCACCTGCCAGAATATTGTAGTCATCTGCCTGGAAGTTGACACTGATGGTTCCGTTATTCTTATCATCCAATACAATATGGTTGACCGGATCATACAGCATATACACGGATTGGATCTTGCTACCGCTTTTATCCTTAAATCTTACGGAAGGTGCAGTCACACCGGCATTATACGCTGCAATCATCGTATTAACAAACAGTTTGATCTCCGATTCCTTGCTGGGTGTGGAATGTCCCGCTCCGGAATATGTCACATTTCCCATGGTATAGATATAATAATTATTTACCACATCATTGGGTGTGATGTTATAAATATTAGTATTTTTATAGTTGCCGTCAGCCACACCGGAAATACAGTACCACACAACAATATCATTTTTACCGTCTCCGTTGCGGTCCAGCTCCATATTCGGCTGTAACCACTGGTAATGCGTATTACTGATCTCCAGCTGTTCATCTGCAGATATCTGATATGGATACTGCGTAATCTGGCCATCATTTACCTGTGTTGCGATCAGCGAGCTACCTGCGTAATCACCCATCAGCAAACTACTGGGATAATTCCATCTAGGATCTCCACCATCATATCCAGCCTGTTTCAGCAATGAATTCTTAACAGGGAACAATACTTCCGAACTGTTTTTTGTCCGCAGATCTTCCAGATAACTTCTCAGGAAACGGACTACCGTATATTTGGTCACACCTTCCTTTTGCCAAAGCTCATTATCCGAATTCGGTTCCTTGATCTCGTCAAATGTATAGGACTCTAATGTTTTAAGATATTCCTGATCCCTCTTCTGTTCCTCTCCCGTGGAGTTTGCAACTCTCTGCTTATAATACTCTTTCAATGCTCCATAGCGATCCAGACCTACGGATGCACGAATGGTCTTATTAAATTCATATCCCCAATACCAGTAGTTTGAATGATAGGTTTCCGCAGTTCCATTATCGTTATACGGGATCACACTTTGAATATTATTGACATATGAAGTAGTATCATGGGTGAACAAAATGCTCTTGCCGGATTCTATGTAGTCTCTGACAGCCCAGCCAACAGCCAGATTCCTCTTAACATTCGCCATAATTTCTGGAGGAATTTCTTTGCTAGGATCATATGCGCCATAGGTATACCCAAACTTATAGGCGTCACCAAAGCCGAGTATCAACATATCATATTGCTGGAACAGATTGTAGGATTCCTGGTATATCTTCTGTATATCAGTATCCGAAGTCCCGCCAATTTTCAGCTTATCATTTATAAGGTAGGTTACAGTCATACTGTCAATGCTCGTGGACGGAATTACCGTTCCATCCCAGTTGACTTGATCCAAGCCTACTACATTCCAGTCAGTTAATCCTTTAATGTACTTGGAAAAATTAGTATCCCCATTCTGTTCGTCATGAAGATTCCAGTTATTATTTTTATCAGACAACAACTGCAATACACGGATTGTCTTTTTACCACTTTGCTGCGGCACAGATGTATACCCTGACTTGGCAGTTCTCACCAGTCTGTCCGCATTATCGTAAAATACCAGCTTCCATGGAATAACTCCTACATATTCCTCCGGCAGAGCACGGATCACACGATAGGTCTCCCCGGTACGCAATTCATATCTGTTTCCGTTTGCCGTTGCAATCGGATCAACCTTATTCCACTCATCTCCCTTTCTTATATACACAGTAAGACCGCTGACTTCTTCCGATGACGTATATGTCTTACCTTCTACATAATCAGAGCCGGAGAAACGACCATCAGCATTTTTATCTACGAACAGTTTACAATCATAGGTAGTACCTGTCTGTGATATTGCAGCATCATTCTGCAGATTAAAAATATATTGCAGCTGATATTTTCCGTCTATCTTCTCCAGAGAGCCACCGTTGCTGGCACCGTTCTGATTAGAATTATATTTCAGTTCCTGCGGATATGCCGCTCCGTAAGTAGTTACCCAGTTGACGGAAAGCTTTGACAGATTCAGATAATTACAAAATACGGATCTACGTGCAGATAATGTGGTTCCTAATTTAGCATCTGCTGTATTATCTTTCAGCTGACTCTCTGTAAAAATATTTTTCTGCCAATATAAATACTGACCATTTGAATCTTGTTGCAGAGCAAATTGAACCAGCTTGTAAAAATAAGAATTTTTGTCCAACGTTGCTGTTGATGCCACAGGTATATTATTGTTATCCACTTTAATAAACGTATCCGCAATGACCACCGGGTATCCCGCCTCAATGAACTGACAGAATTCCTCATATCGGGTAGAGTTCATATCATTGCCGGGACCGCGATAGACATCTGCACTCTTATTCGTTGGATCATCATCATCAGTCTTTCTGTGATCCAGCGAAGAATCCTGCAGTCTGTGCCTTGCATTATACGTCTCCCTAGCCTGCGTAACATTCTCCGTATCCGTTTTGGTGGCGTAGTCATAGTAGTCTCCTACGTGAGAATAAATCAAGCCCTTCATCTGTGGATCATTATACACAGTCACACCATTTTCTGTGTTCATCTTGCTGACCCGGGCTCCGAGATAGATCATGTCGTACTTTTCATTCAAGTCCTCGATCTTACCTATAAATTCCGCAGATGACATTTGTGTAATATTGATCTTGGTTACAGATTCCTCATATTTTCCGGTCATCCCCGTCATTTCAAATACTTTTTGGGGGGTTAGCACTGTATTCTCATCATCAAAATCATAGCAGGGTTCCAGATCCAGTACACGGATGGAGGATTTCACCGTGACTCTGTGCATATACCAGTTCAGAATATATCTGGTAATAGACGCCTTACTGATCTCTTCATCCATCTGTGCTGCATTGCTGTTGTTTTTCTTAGCCAGGAAATTCTCGTACTGAATCTCTTTTAATACTGCTTTGAAGGTTGCCGCTTTCGCCGCATCCCCTTTCCAGTCAGTCAGGAAGTCAGAGGCAACATAAGGCGTCGCACTGTCATCATTCAGATAAACATTGTCATATAAAGCCTCTTTCACGGAATCGTCCAGGCTAAGCGAAGCTGCCGTCTGACCGTTCCAGTAAGCATCTCCCTGTGAAGCAACTTCTTTGGCAATATTATCATCGGAAACCTTCAAGATCGTCAGTGCCATCTGTGTCAGTATCTTATTATTCTGATTATTATTCGGTTCCTCAGCCAGCGTTTTATTTTTGCTGTAAAATCCGTAATCTATGACCACCGGTACTCTGTCTGCATCATTCCGCTCACCGGTAGTATCCTTAATGCCGAATATCATCTTCGTCAGAGCGGTTGCTGCAGAAGTCATATTCACAGATTCCGCTGCATAACTTCCCCTGCCGGAGAGATAGATCAGATCCACGTTGTCCAGATCCACGCCATAATAAGCCTGTTCCTCCGGATTTACCAGTTTTGCCAGTTCCTCCACTGTCAACGTTGTCACTTCAATCTTCAGTTGATCAATATCTCCGCCAGTACCGGAAGGGCTGCCGCTCTCATACCGGCTGGTGCCGGACAGATTCAGAACCTGCTTCTTGAACCATTCTTTATTGTAGAAACCACCGTCATATGCTACAGTATCCAACGCATCCTTCGCATTATCACCGATAAAGTCATAGCTGTTTGATGCTTCGTAGCCTGATTGTCCTCGGAGATAAACCTGCATAGTACCGCTGCTTTCCATCACATATTTACCGATATCATTTCTCTTATAAGTATCAATCAGTTTGTAGTCCCCATTACCGCTGGATAATGTCACCTTAGACACATAATACTCACCGGAGGTGTTGTTTTCCGTGAAATGCACAAAATAGCCATCCGCAGGAGTCTTCAGTGTATAGCTTCCCGTTCCACCCGGATTTTCGTTCCAGGCTGCCCATAGAATAGGTGTGGTGTTGGCCATATTCAAAATATAGAGATTTTTCTGTTCGGAAGTTACAATATCATTTCCGGATGTGCTTTGTACGCTGAAGGTCTGCATCTCATTACTGGACTCCGCTGCCGCGTCATTCCCGGACGCAGATGCTGCTGTCACCAGTCCCGAACTCTCCGCTGTCGTCACCTCTTCCAGATTTTCTGACGCTTCGGAAGAATTTTCGGAAGTTATGGCAGTGCTCTGGATAGTATATCCCTCAGGCAGCTTGCTGCCATATACCACCTTACCAAGGTAAGTGTATACATTATCCGCAGTCTTGGTATACACTTCCCTACCGACATACTTAGCTGCCACAAAACCAATGTTATTAATATCGTTTATCCTGCCGCCATTGGAATTCTCATCGTACGGAGTCAGTGCATATCTCGCAGGTGCCAGCGCTGTCAGTGCATCCGCCGCATCACCGATGGTCATTTCCAGGTTCTGTCCGCTAATACTGGACACTTTAGAAAATACAGGGGACACGCTTTGTTTATTCTCGTTAGAAGTCCCGGAAGCTTCGATTGCACCATATCTGTCAAAACGCGGTCTGGTATCCCCCTCCCTATACAGCGTATACACCGAATCCGTCTGCACATAGGTGTACTGACCGTTGTCATCCGTATTTTTCACAAAAGAGCCACGGATCTCCTCAGTGCGGCTTCCTCCCTCGCTATAATCGGAAAAACTTACCGGGCCATCGCTTCCTGCGAGATTCCCCAGACTGCTACTGGTAATGTGAGCCATGGCAGATAATCGCTCCGATGCTGCCGGAAGCTCCGAAAGCTTACGTCCTTCAGATACCGGTTCCTCTCCACCGATCAGATATCCGATGGAAGCGTCCTTTTTAGAAGGTACGATTTCTAAAATGTGAAAGGTGCCGTCCGAAGATGCTACTGTATCCTGTACCAGCTTCTCGATGCCGGGCAGTGTCATCTCATGTGCACTTACTTCCATAGAGCCATAGCTCTGGCAGACTCCGGCCGCCAAAGCTATGGTGAGGATTCCGGCTATGTACTTTTTTGTGTTGTGTTTCAAGTTCTTCATGTTATCTCCAAAAGATTGTTAACGCTCTTTCCGGTTTCTGATACGATACATGTCCACCTTCCTCACCGCTGTCTCCCTTGACACGACTATCGCTGAAGGTCACAAATAAAGTATCATTCTTTTCATCTCTATCAATATAGAGATGAATCATATAAGTAAATACTGTTTCGTTTTTATCATTTACTCTGGTATCACAGTGAATATTCGGATCAATATGTGTTCCGGATTTTAGAGTCTCCGTTCCTCCAGCTACAAGGCTGCCTATAACCTTCAGTCCTTTATCACCAGTCTTAAATGCTCCCTGACCTGTTTCAAATCCATATAGATCAACATACACCTTCTTATCGTATACACCATTCTGCCATCCATTGTGCTTATAATCGTTCTTATTCAGATTATAATAACGATTACCTTCCGAGAAATAAAAAGTACATCTGGGAATCAACAGATATGTGGATGCAATTTCATTATCGTTGCCGTCAAAAGCTGCAAGTGTGAGAACATGTTCCTCTTTCCAGTTAATATACCACTTTGCATACACTCCGACTGTTTCACCTTTAGCCGTGGGAAATACGCTTCGTGTAGCTGCATAATCTACTTCTGAATCTGCGAATCCGGTCACTGCTTTATCAATGACTAGGCCGTTTTCATAATCGCCCAGTCCATCACTTGTAACGTTTCTACTAAACCCTACTCTTCTACTCAGTCCAACTTCGCCACCGAAATTATCCTTCACAGGATTACTCTGTGCCAGACCTTCCTCAATATCATTGGTAATCTTCCAGGTAACTTTACTCATATCTCCGGAATAATTTTTCAACGTACAAGTCACCATACTGTTACGTGACAGGACAAACTGATTACCGTCGATGTATGGCTCGTCTGAACTGTCAATGGTCAGCAGATTTGGAATGTCCACTGTTACTTCAGGATATACTGTAATGGTAGCTGATAATTTTACGGTTGCACGTACTGTGATTGTCTTATTAATATTGTTGCTACACTTTAACAGCTGTTTATATCTGGAAGCAGGAGTCGTATCTTCAAAGCTATAGCCCTTCGGATTTGGAACTCCATCCTCCAATACTTCCCAGTTCACAATCTGAGGATATACATCATAATCCGCCCATGCAGTCAGGCACTCCAGATCTACACTCCATCCCATTTTTTTTATACCGTTCTCCGTGTAGGAATAAGGCTTCACTACGTTTCGGATCAGTTCCGCCTGGAATTGTCCTGATACCGCCGTCACTGTAACATACGCAGAATCCGACTTCGTTGTGTCCGCATTTGCCATACAGGTAACTTTCAATACCTTTACACCGATGCTTTCCGACTTACTGATATTCAATGTATTAATCAGGGCACTAACATCCGGCATGGTAGAAAATGTAGTTGTGCTGCCATCCGCATAAGTTACTTTCCATTTTACCCCCTGTGCCACAGCAGAATCTTTACCGGTCAGAGTACACTCAAAAGCCTGTGACTTGCCGCGGACTACCTCCACATCTTTAGGAGTTATGGAAATGGAGTCTATCAATCTCTCTTCTACTGTCACATATGCATATGCCACCATACTCGTATCTGCTTTTGCAGTACATTTTACCACCAGCACATTCGTGCCGATAGTTTCCTCTTCATCTACTTTTAAAATACCATCCTGATTGATCGTACTCTTACAATTAGCCCCGGAAGCATAGGACACGCTCCAGGTAACGCCCTTGGAAACTGCCTCTGCGTCACCGCTCAGATTATAGGTAAACTGCTGTATCTTGCCCTGAGGTAATGTTGCACTGGGAGGATCAATAGTCAGAGCACTGATCCATGCGTACGCGGTTCCGGTCTTCTCCAGGTCATTTCTAAGCTTAATTGTCTCTGCAATGTCATAGCTTCTGTCCTGGTAAGTAAAGGTCATATTCAGGATAACTTTCCGCTTGTCCTCCACCTGGCTTAAGTCTACGCTGAATCTTGTGACATGTTCTGCCATAAGTGCCGGGGTTGCGGTGGTAGGATCTCCTGCGACGAGATTGCCGTCCGCATCCGTTGTATTTTTCACTTCATAGAGGTATACCTGATTCGCAGTCGCATAGTCCCCTGACGCGTTTCCCTGCCAGCGGATCATATAGGTATTCTCATTATTGACCAGGCGCAGTTCGCTGACATGGGCTGTGGTGATCTCATTGCCGGCTGCATCCTTGGCGGTACTGCCATCCAGATCTACTGCTGTGTCGGGATGATCCGGTGTGAATTTAATCTTCTTCTCCACATCAATGATCAGGTCGATCATCTGATTCGCTGCAAGCTGTGCTTCTTCCTGCAGGGTCAGCTCCTTATTCCCCCGCAGGTAGGAATTGTTGCCTGCGATGATAAAGGCACCCACAGATCCTGCCACAATGGTCATGATTGCCAGGGACACTATCACTTCTACAAGAGTGAATCCTTTTTTCCCGATACGCATAGTCAACCTCCTTATTTCTTCAGGATTTTGCCGGTTCTGCCGACTGTTGTAACAGTTATCGTTCTTGTTCCGTTTTTGTCGCTGATCACAATTTTCTTACAATAGTCCTTGTCCGCATCTGCTGCAGCGCAGGTCTTCTCTTCAAAAGCTCCCGATGCTCTGTTGAACACCAGATGCAGTCCGTCGGTTGCGGACGCATAAGGCAAGGTACCTTTTAATCGTGACAGATTATAGGGAGTGGAATCATCATCAAAATATACTTGTATTGTGATAGGATCCTTTCCAACGATTCTGTCTGATACCTTCGTACCTCCCTGATAGATCTGCGCATGATACTCACCACTCACATCTGTCAGTACAAACTCCACCTGGTTCTGTTCTTTTCCCAGGGTCAGCACTCTCGCCCTCTCAAGTGTCGAAACGATCTCATCCGCACATTTTGCAATTTTTCTTCCGGTGAGTGTTCCCACAGACAATCCAATGACGCCCACCACGATCGCCATGATGGCGACGACGATGATGAGCTCCACCAGAGAGAAGCCACCGTTTTTATTGTTTCTGCCAGTTCTCATATACGATCAGGTCTCCTAAATTAATGTTGCTGTTCAGGTAGGTCTTATTGTTATTCTGCAGGTAACCATCACCGCCGATCAGGAAATCCACCACATGATATTCCTTCTGACCGCCGCCGGAGCCCGTAACCTCCTTGGAATATGTCAGCGCGCGAAGCACTGCTTCCTTGTCCGGTGTCACTTTCACATTCTGTCCTAACAGGATATTACCGCCTGCCAGGATCACACCGTTGAATTCCTTACCATCCTGTATCTTCACATTTCCCGTAGCGATAATAATGCCACTCTTAAATTCATGTCCCGCTTCTGGATAGGTATAATCACCATATACGATGACTGCCTTGCAATCCGGATAAGCCGAACTTTCAAAATACTTCTCTGTATCAACGACCAGTCCCGCACCACGGACCACACCGGTAAAGCTTGTGATCGCGTCCGTATTTACCAGATTGCTATATACATTGGCAGTATCCGCTTTTTCGGAAGGCGTAAG
>OGTB01001621.1_pt1 | contig 14604 bp, 9 predicted proteins | sample 1553611 | NCBI WGS metagenome assembly OGTB01 (sample SAMEA2580032, study PRJEB22360) | human gut metagenome | biome: human gut; feature: human-associated habitat; material: faeces | place: Denmark | collected 2008/2010 | reverse complement strand
TTTCAATGCCGACGACGAACTGATCTACAACGGCATGCCGGGCGAAGAGAGGCTCGACATCGTGCCCGGCGGCCTCGTTTCGCACGACCTGACGGTCGACGTGGAGCCGCGCGGCACGGTACGTTTCTCGATCTCCAAGGACTTGTCGGACTTCACCGAGACGCCCGTGGTGACGCGTGCCGCCGAACGGCAGTATACCTTCGACGAGATCGCGTTCCTCGACCTGACCGTAAAACATAAGACGACCAACGAGCTCACCACGTTCGAAAAACTCCCCGCGAAGTTCTCGATCCACTTCAAGGACGACCGCGAGGACGGGGCCCCCGAGGACATCGAGGACGGCTACCAGACCTCCTCGCTCGAATGCGACACGCTGCTCTCGCTCAAGGCGGGCGATTACAGCCTGGAGAGATACCAGGCCTACGACAAGAATAAAGTCCTGCTGGAGACCAACAAGCGCCCCAAGAACCTGGATTTCACCATCGAGGATAACAAGACCACCGAGGCCAAGGTCGGCGTCACGCTCTACGAGGCCGACGAGTACATCCGCGACTACTACGCGCTTTACGAAATCTGGAAGGCGCTCGACGGGGAGCACTGGTCTTACAGGGGCGAGAACTATGCCACCGGCGCCAACTGGGATTTCAATAAGGATCCCGACCTGTGGGGCAACCAGCCGGGCGTGGAGGTGCATTCCAACGGCCGCGTGGCGAAGATCACCATCGGCGAGTTCGGCTTCCGCGGGCACCTGCCGGCAGCCATCGGTCAGCTCTCGGAGCTCGTCGAGCTGTATCTGGGCACGCACAACGACGGCAACCTGCTCGAATACGACCCCTCGCTGGCACACGACAAGAGCCTCTCCGAGCGCAACCGCACCCGCATGGAGCGCCACAAGGAGTTCCTCTCGCTGATCCATATCCCGACCCAGACGTCCGAGCCGATCGCCCGGGCCCTGGCTGAGCACGGCATCTCGATCCCGGCCACGTCGCTCTACAAGAATTTCACCGAGGATCAGATCATCGACCGCAAAACCGGCCTCCAGAACAATATCCGTCCCTACGACGTCGTTCACGGCAAGCTCACCAACGGGCTCAAGTCGATCGACCCGGCCATCGGCAAACTCGAAAAGCTCGAGTACCTCAACATCGCCAACGGCGAACTGGAGGAGATACCCGCCGAAGTGGCCAACCTCAAGTCGCTGACCGACCTGGAGATCTACAACTGCCCGAAGATGACCCGCTTCCCGGTGGAGATCGCGCAGATGCCCGAGCTCGTTTCGGTCAACATCTCCAACAATGCCCAGTGGTCGGCCGAAGAGCTGTACAAGGGGCTCGACGCCATCGCCAACGGCCCGTCGAAGGAGAAGCTCCAGATCCTCTATGCGACCAACAACAACCTCAGGGAGATACCCGAGTCGTTCAGCAACCTGAAGAAGATCAGCCTGCTCGACCTGTCCAAGAACCAGATCGAAACGCTCCACCCGCTGGGCAAAGAGGTCGCACCCATGCAGCTCTACCTCGACCACAACAACATCACGTCGCTCCCGGCCAACAGCGACGGCATCTTCTGCGGTACGGACGACACGGAGACCTTCTCGGTGACCTACAACAAGCTCAAGAAAGTTCCCAACATCTTCTCTGCCAAGTCCAAGTACGTCATGAAATCGGTGGATTTCTCCTACAACGAGATCGACGGCTTCGAAGGCGAAGAGGAGGGCAAATACAAGGGCCTGCGGGTCGAGACGCTCTCCCTGGCGGCAAACCCCGGGCTGACGAAGTTCCCCAAATGCCTCGGCACGACCAATTCGCTGGTTTCCTACATCATCCTGCGCGGTTGCAGCATCGACGAAATCCCCGAAGGCAGCTTCAGCGGCAAGAACTCGACGGCGCTCATATCGCTCGACCTGACCTACAACAAACTGAAGACCCTGTCCAAGGATTTCACGGCCGAGCAGCTGCCCTACCTTTACGGGCTGGATATTTCGTACAACTCGTTCGACAAGTTCCCGTTCGGGCCGCTCAACTGCGCCGGGCTGACCGTCTACGCCATCCGCGGCCAGCGCGATGCCGAGGGTAAGCGCTGCCTGCGCGAATGGCCCACGGGGCTCTACCAGCACACGGGCCTGCGCGGGTTCTACATCGGTTCGAACGACCTGCGCAAGATCGAGGACACGATCTCCTACCTGATCTACCACCTCGACATCAGCGACAACCCCAACATCACGTTCGATGCCTCGGCCGTCTGCTACTACTGGCAGCAGGGTGTCTACAACCTGATCTACGACAAGACCCAGAACATCCTGAACTGCCACAAAATGCTCGAATAACACCTAAGGAGAAACGACAATGAAAATACTGAATTACATACCGGTCATCCTCTGCTCGATCGCATTATGCAGTTGCTCCGACGCCGACAAGAACGTCGCGTTCGGACTCGACAGCGACGCCATCAAGGCCGAAGCCGCAGGGGGAAGCCACAAAATCAAAGTATCGGCATCGGGGGATTGGGTCGCCACCACCGACGAACCGTGGATTTCCATTTCGCCGGCCAACGGCCGCGGCACCACCGAGTGCAGGATCCTCATCGACTCGGCGCTGACCGACTCGCCCCGCCGCGGCGTGGTGCGCATCCAGGAACAGAACACCTGGGACAAGAAGGAGATCACCATCGACCAGCAGGGCTTCGACTACGCCATCACGCTCGGGGAGAAAGAGGTTTCCGTAGCCAATTTCTCGGCCTTCGGCACCCGTCATTTCGACGTGAAGGTCAAGACCAACGTCGACTTCGCCGTCGAAGTCCCCGCCTCGGCCGAAAGCTGGCTCAAATACGACAGCTATAAGGTCGAACTCGACCGCGGCATCCGCCCGCGCGAGGTGACCGTACGCTTCAACTGGAGCATCAACTCCCAGCCCAACGAGCGTATCGCCGACGTGGTGTTCAAGCCCAAGCGCGAGGTGGAACTCGCCCGCCAGGACAACCTGCTCGTCACGCAGGGCGCCGCCGAACCCATCGAGGAGAACACCCGCAGCGGCGACTCGATCGCCCTGCTGGCCATCGCACGCACGCTCGGAACCAACAGCTCGTGGGAGAACGGCGAGCGCATGGACAACTGGGACGACGTCACCCTCTGGGAGGAGGGCATGGCGGGATACACGCCCGAGAAGAACGGCCGCGTGAAATACGCCCGGTTCTTCATGTTCAACACCAAGGAGGAGCTGCCTTTCGAGGTGCAGTACCTGACGGCCGCCGACGAACTGAACTTCTACAGCAACGTCAACGCCTTCCTGAAAGACCTCACCACCGGCGAGCACATCACCAAGCTCACCCAGCTCAAACGCCTCACCATCGCCGCCTACGGGCTGGTTTCGCTGGACAAGAACTTCACGGCGCTCAAGAACCTCGAGTTCCTCGACCTGAGCAGCAACAACTTCCAGAAGATTCCCGACGAGATCAATCCGACCAACTTCCCGAAACTGCGGACACTGCTCATGGGCGCCAACACGCGCAGGAATATCTATGACCTGAGCAACACCGTCGAAACCAACTACGGCGGCCTCGTCGATGAAGAAGGATTCCCGCGCCGCATGATCGAATGGGATCTCGACACGCTGCAACTATCGGTCAACTACCTGCAGGGCCCGCTGCCCAAGATGGACGACTGGGAGAAATACACCGAACAGGACATCATCGACGCCGACACGCTGCCCCGTGCGCTGATCGGAACCCCGAAGGTGATGCCGCACACCAAGCGTTTCGCCATCAACCTCAACCGCCTGACCGGCGAACTGCCCGACTGGCTGCTCTACCACCCCGCCCTCGACTGGTGGTCACCCTTCCAGCTCGTGTTCACGCAGGAAGGTAAGGACGCGACGGGCGCATCGGCCGGATTCGGCAACGAACCCGCCAACCTGAACTACTACTATAAATTCTATGAGGGGTACAAGAAAGACCCCGGTGCGGAAGACGAAGACGAGGATACGACCAAATAATCAAGACGATGAAAAACTATTTATACGGCATTTTTGCCATTGCATTCCTGGCATTTACCGCCTGCACCAACGAGGAGCTCCCGACGCCCGGCACGGGCCCGGACACCCCTGTCGAGCACAAGTCGGGGGAGATACTCGTCAAATTTTCGCCTTACGTGAGCGAGATACTCGACAAGACGGCCGCAGCGACCCGCAGCGGCGGCCCCGCCACCCGCTCGGGCATCCTTTCGGTCGACGAGGTACTCGACATCGTGGGCGGCTACCAGATCGAGCGCGTCTTCCCCGTAGACGGCCGCAACGAGGAGCGCACCCGCGAATCGGAGCTGCACCTGTGGTACGTCGTACGCTTCGGCGACGACTACTCCGCCGAGGAGGTCGCCGAGAAACTTTCGGCCCTGGGCGAAGTCCAGCACGTGAACCTCAACCGCACGATCCGCCGTGCCTACAACGCCGGCAAGAAGGCGATGCCTCTCACCCGCGAGGCCCTCGCCGCCATGCAGCGTGCGACCCGTGCCGCCGGGGATACGGGCTATCCCTTCAACGACGAGCTGCTGCCGATGCAGTGGCACCTGATCAACCGCGGCAACCTGTTCGGCGAGAAGTCGATCGTCGATGCCGACGTGCAGTGCGAAGAGGCGTGGAAATCCTCGACGGGCGACAAGTCGATCATCGTCGCCGTGCTCGACGAAGGCGTCATGGTCGAACACCCCGACCTGAAGAACAGCATGTGGGTCAACGAAGGCGAGGTTTACCGCTCGAAGCAGGACAACGACGGCAACGGCTACAAAGGCGACGTCTACGGCTACAATTTCGTATTCGAGACGGGCGTCATCTCATGGGATGACATCAACGACACGGGGCACGGCACGCACGTAGCGGGCGTAATCGCCGCGCAGAACAACAACGGCATCGGCATCAGCTCGATCGCCGGCGGCAACGGCGACATCCCGGGCGTGAAGATCATGAGCTGCCAGATATTCTCGGGCAACACGGTCAGCAACTCGCTGGCGACCGTCCGGGCCATCAAATACGCGGCCGACAACGGCGCCGTCATCCTGCAGTGCAGCTGGGGCTATGTTTCGGGCAGTGCCAACAGCTACGAATGGGGGACGCCGGGCTTCAAGGACGAAGAGGAGTGGGCGACGAACGCCCCGCTGGAGAAGGACGCCCTCGACTACTTCCTGCATAACGCCGGATCGCCCAACGGCCCGATCGAAGGCGGCCTGGCCATCTTCGCAGGCGGCAACGAGAGCGCCCCGCAGGCCGGGTTCCCGGGCGCTGCCGAGGAGTGCATCTCGGTATCGGCCACGGCTGCCGACTATACGCCCGCCGTCTACACCAACTACGGCCCCGGCACGACGATCGCAGCCCCGGGCGGCGATCAGGACTACTACTACGAGTACTTCGACGACAACCACAAACGCGGCGAGATCGGCTGCATCCTCTCGACGCTGCCCTATACCATCAGCGAAACGGGCTACGGTTACATGGAAGGCACCTCAATGGCCTGCCCCCACGTTTCGGGCGTCGCCGCGCTCGGGCTCTCGTACGCCGCACAGCTCCGCCGCCACTTCACGGCCGACGAGTTCAAGGCACTACTCTACCAAACCACCACGCCGATCGACTCCTACATGACCGGCCTGAAAAACTACTACCGCTACGTCGCCGACGTCGGCCTGAACCAGCCCATGCAGCTGACGCTGGCCAACTACCGCAACCAGATGGGCACGGGCCAGGTCAATGCGGCCAGGCTGCTCAACGCGGTCTCCGGCAACGGCAAGCAGGTTTCGTTCCCGAACCTCTACATCTCGCTGGGCAAGGAGGTGAAGGCCATCCCGGCCAACTACTTCCTCGGCGGCGAAACGCTGACCTACACGGTCAGCATCGCCGACACGGCGGTCGCCACGGCGTCGATGGAGGGTGCGAAACTGACGGTCAGGGGGCTGAAGGCCGGTACGACCAGGGCAAGCATCACTTCGAGCAAGGGCGAGACGCACAATTTCAACATCACGGTGCGTAAATCCGCAAACGGTAACGGCTGGCTTTAACGAACGATGCGCTGCGGAACGACGATAGCACGTATGCTCTTCTGCTGCGGGGCGTTGTGGGCGGTTACCGCCGCCACACCGCTCTGCGGACAGATCCGCATCGTCCCCCGTGCCAAACTCGACAGCCTGGCGCACCCCTCCACGGCCGACGGGGCCCAAGCCATGCGCTTCGAGCGCACGCAGATCGACGCAGGGCATATCGGCGAGGACGATACGCCGCCGAGCTACACGTTCAAATGGCATAACGAAGGAACGGCACCGCTCATCATCACCCGCGTGCAGACCACCTGCGGCTGCGCCGCGGCCACCTACGGCCGGCAGCCCGTCCGCACGGGCGGCGAAGGCACGGTGACGGTCACTTACCACCCGAAGGGACACCCGGGGAGCTTCGACAGGCGGATCTTCGTCTATACGCAGCTCTCGGACAAGATGCCGACGGCCATCCTGCACCTCACGGGCACGGTCATAGCCTCGGAACTCACGGACGGCGATTACCCCTATGCAATGGGGACGCTGCGGCTCAAACAGCAGTCCGTGCGGTTCGCCCGGGAAGGGTTGCAGAGCGAGCGCATCGAATGCCTGAACACGGGCGGCAAAGCCATGCGGCCACGCTGCGACGATCACCTGCTCCCGCGGGGAATCACCCTCAGGTGCGAGCCCGCAACCCTCGCCCCGGGCGCCAAAGGCGACCTGGTCATCGGGTTCGACCCCGCGCAGGCAACGCACAGGCCGCCGGCCCAGCTGCCCCTGATCCTCGAAGGGCCCGATGTCCCGCCGAGCGGGCGCACGCTGCAGATCCGGTTCGAAGAAACAGAGTAAGAAACAGACAAAAACGAGTCATATGAAAACAATTTTTAGATTTACGCTCCTTGCACTTATCGCGACGGCCTTCTGCGCCTGCGATGACGACAAGTCGTATGTAGCCCCCCTGGATGTCACGCCCAACAACCTCGCCGGCACGTGGCAGCTCGCCCAATGGAACGGCGCGCCCCTCGCCCAGGGCAGCTACGTATACATCGAGTTCATCCGCAAAGACCAGAAGTACGTCATGTACCAGAACTTAGACAGCTTCGGCGCCCGCAAGCTCACGGGACGCTTCGCCATCGAAACCGACGAGGAACTGGGCGCCATCATCTACGGCAACTACGATTACAGTGCCGGCGACTGGCAGCACCGCTACATCGTGACCGACTTTTCGAAGACACAAATGATATGGACAGCCAAGGACGACCGCTCGGACATTTCGGTCTACGAACGCTGCGACGGCATCCCCGAGGATATTACCGGAGGGAAAACGGAGTAATAAAAAGTTCACGCCGCAAGGCAGTAAAAGGGACTCCCACGCAACAGGGAAGTCCCTTTTATCTTTTGCCCGGAGCGCCATGACCGGCCTATCCGGGTTGGTAATGCGGGGAATTTGCAGTATTTTTGCGCAAAACAAAACGGACTATGACACGACCACTGCAATTCATACCTTTCAAATCCCGCGCTGACAAAGGCTGGGCCGAGGCCTGGGAGCTTTACGAAAAGTCGTTCCCCTACAACGAACGCTGGGGCGAGGAGGCCTACGACCGGGCTTTCGGCGACCCGAATTTCGAAGCCGACGGCATCTGGCGCAGCGGGGAGTTCATCGGCATCCTCTTCCACTGGGGTGCCGACGGGTACCGTTATGTCGAGCACCTGGCCGTCTCGCCCGCCCTGCGGGGACAAAACATGGGCTCCGCGGCACTCTCGGCCTTCTGCCGGAAGGTCGGGCGCGTCATCCTCGAAATCGACCCGCCCGAAGACGACATTTCGATCCGCCGCCGGCATTTCTACGAGCGGCTGGGGTTCGTCGCCAACCCCTACCAATACATCCACCCGTCGTTCCGCAAGCCCTTCATGCCCCACCGGCTGGTACTGATGAGTTATCCCGGCGCCATCACCTACGAAGAAGCCCGCAGTTTTGCAGACTTCGTTCGGGAGGCAGTCCTCCGCTATTCGGAGCACGAAGCCCCTGCGCTGCCGAAACTGCCCTGAACGGGCATCGCCCGCACACCGCCGCCCCGCGCTGCGTGCGGCAGACGGGAATGGGCGGTGAAAACGGCAGGTGGGAAACAGCAGAGAAAAATAGCGGGGAGAAATAGCAGGTGCGAAACGGCAGGTGCAGCGGGTGCAGCGGGTGCGGCGGGCGCAGCTATAAAACCCCGACCAGGTATTTGGTCACGAAATAACCGCCCACGACCAGCCAGACATACAGCAGGCCCGCCAGCACGAAGGGCTTCGCCCCGGCCTGCCTGAACTTGTCGATGCTCGTTTCCGTACCCAGCGCCGTCATGGCCATCGTCAGCATGAACGTATCGACATATTCGATGGCGCCGTTCAACGGGATGTCGCGGACACTCTCCGCCCCGGTCAGGTATTGCAGCAGCGAATTGAGGCCGATGACCGCGATGAAGCCGAAGGCGAACCACGGAATGGTAATTTTGCTCTTCTCCTTGCGCCCTCCGGCGGTTTTCCGGCGGCCCGCCAGCACGAACCCCAGGATAACCAGCACGGGCGCAAGCATCATCACGCGGATCATCTTGGTAATGGTCGCCGTCCCGGCGATACCCAGGCCGTCGGTCGGATCCATCGCATTGCCCGCCCCCGCCACATGGGCCACTTCGTGAAGCGTGCTGCCCGTATAGACGGCCACGCCCGTGTCCGTCAGGGCGTCGAGCATCCCCGTGCGGTACATCAGGGGATAGAGGAACATCGAGAGGGTGCCGAAAATCACGACCGTAGAGACGGCGATGGCGGTCTTGTACCCCTCGCATTTCACGACCGGCTCAGCACCCAGCACGGCCGCCGCGCCGCAGATGGCACTGCCCGTCGAGGTCATCAGCGCCGTGTCGCGGTCGATCTTCAGCAGGCGTCCCAGCAGGACGCCGCCCAGGATCGTGACCGTCACAACGACCAGGTCGACCGCGACGGCCGGGATGCCGACAGCCGCCACCTCGGAGAGCGTCAGGCGGAACCCGTAGAGGATAATGCCCCAGCGCAGCACCTGCTTGGTACAGAACCTGATGCCGGGCACCCACGTTTCGGGCAGCTTGTTGCGCAGGCTGTTGGCATAGAGCATGCCCAGCACGATACCGACGATCAGCGGGCTGAACGAAAGTTTCTTTACGAGGGGGAACCCGGCGATATAGAATGCCGCGAACGAGAACAGGACGATCAGCAGAATCCCGTGCAGAGTATTCGCCCTGTTACCTTTTTTCAACATATCCTTCGTGTTTTTTAAGGAGCCGTTATAACTTTTCCTTTGTTTCGCCGGCAAAGATCGCATCTTTTGGCGGGATATGGAACAAGGACTGGTTATCCTGCATAACATAAAGTTATAATAAAAGCCCCAGCCGTGCAGCGGTGCCCGGAAACGGAAGCGGAATATGGGAACGAAAACGGGATGCGGGATGCGGGATGCGGGATGCAGGATGCAGGAACGGGATGCCCGCCGGGTCAGCGGTCGGCCCGGGCGAAATCGACGAACTGCCGGACAAGCCGGGCAGGTTCGGCCTCGGGATGCACGAACACGAAGTCGCGCGTGAGCGACAGGGAGTCGACATCGACGATACGCAGCGTACCGCTGCGCAGCTCGTCCACGACCGAAATCACCGACAGGATGGCCATGGCGTCGCTGTTGCGCACGAACGCCTTGATCCCCTCGGTCGAGCCGAGGCGCATCACCACGTTCAGCTCCGGGATGCGGATCCCGGCCTTGCCGAGTGCCGTCTTGATGACTTCGAGCGTCCCCGACCCGCCCTCGCGCAGCACGAGGGGAATCTGCCGCAAACGGTCGGGCGTCACGGCATCCGTCCGCGCATAGGGGCCGCCCGTACGGGCGACAAGCACCAGTTCGTCGGGCGCGAAGAGCGTATAGTGCAACCCCTGCCGGCGGCTGAGGCTCTCGACCATCCCCAGGTCGATGCCGTGCCCGCACAGCGCCTGTTCGACCTGATCGCTGTTACCCGACATCATCGAGACCCGCACGCCGGGGAAGCGCGTGGTGAAGCGGGCGAGGATCGGCGGCAGGAGGTATTGGGCGATGGTCGTGCTGGCACCGAGGCGCAGTTCGCCCTCGACCGCACTCGCGCAGAGGCCCATCTCGTACTCCATGCGGCGGTAGTCGCCGGCCAGCCGTTCGGCGCAGGCCAGCAGGGTCTCGCCGGCCGCGGTGAGTTCCAGGCGGCTGCCGCGGCGGACGAAGAGCTGCACCTTGTAACGGGATTCGAGCTCACCGACATGCTTGCTGACGGCGGGCTGGGAAATGAACATCTGTTCGGCGGTTCGGGTGAAACTGAGCGTCCGGGCCGCGGTGATAAAAACTTTAAGTCGGAAATCGTCCATAACTTTCGTAGGTTATCGGCGCAAGGCCACCAGCCATAGCGTCCTCAACCCAGATGCCCGTCTTGGGCGAACTCCTTTACCGACTTGATATAGTGGTCGATAGTCTCCTGCATCGAAACGAACGATTTACCTCCCGCGGCATTCTTGTGGCCGCCGCCGTTGAAGTACTTGCGGGCGAAGAGGTTGACGTCGACATCTCCGCGCGAACGTAAACTCACGCGGATGAACTTGCGGTGGGCCAGGAACATGGCCGACATCTTCATCTTCTTGATCGTCAGCGCGTAGTTCACGAAACCCTCGCTGTCGCCCTGCTGGAACTGGAAACGGCGCATTTCGTTCTCCATCAGCGACATGTAGGCCACCGTCCCGTCCTGGATGATCTCCATCTTGCGGTTGATGACATAACCGAACAATCGTGCGCGGCCTTCGGTATAGGCGTTATAGACGTTGTTGTGTATCTCGGGAATGCTGATGCCCTTCTCGACCAGCACCGCCACGGCGCGGAACAGCTCCGGCGTGAGGAACGAGTAGGCGAAGTTGCCCGTGTCAGTCATGATGCCCACGTAGAGCGCCTCGGCCATCTGCCGCGTAATGGCATCGGTGCCGAACAGCGCTTCGATGATGCTGTATACGAGGAAACAGGTGCTCGACGAATCGGGATACGAGAACGAGAGGTCGAAATGCCCGTCGGGCGAAAGGTGGTGGTCGATCAGCACGCGGCGCGCCGTGGTGTTGGCCTCGATCGTATCGCTCAGGATTTCGAGCCGCGACACGGCGTTGAAGTCGAGGCAGAAGAGCAGGTCGGCCTCGGCGATGGCGCGCACGGCATCGCCCGCAGTGTCGTTCTTGAAGACCACGACCTGGCCGATACCCGGCATCCAGTCGAGAAAATAGGGGTATTTGTTCGGGACGATGCACGTCACCTCGTGTCCCATTCCCCGCAGCACCTCGGCCCATGCGAGCGAAGAACCCACGGCATCGCCGTCGGGATTGGTATGGGCGACAATCACGATCTTCCGGTTTGCCGGGGCGAGAAGTTCCCTGAGGGATTCGATACGCTCTTTCGATAGCTCCATTTCAGCCTTTCTTCACATTGGTGATACTGGGCAAAGGTAGCAAAAAAGAGGGAGATAACAAACCGCGCCCGCCGATGTATACTGAATTTGCACATTTGCATACACCCCGCAGCCGGGAATTTCGTTAATTTTGTTCCGGCTAACCAAAACCGTACGTATGAAAAAACTCATGTCCCTGCTGCTGGCAGGCCTACTCCTGGCAACGGCCGCCGCGACGGCCGCGGCACCCTATGCCAACAACCGCGCCCCGCTGCGCGAAAAGCCCTTCGTGAAACTTCCGCTGGGCGCCATCCGCGCCGAAGGATGGCTCCGCGACCAGTTGCAGCGTCAGGCCGACGGGCTGACGGGGCACCTCGATTCGGTCTACCCCGAGGTAATGGGCCCGCGCAACGGCTGGCTGGGCGGCGACGGCGACGTCTGGGAACGCGGCCCCTACTGGATCGACGGGCTGCTGCCGCTGGCCTATATCCTCGGCGACAGGCAGCTGATCGAAAAGACCCGCCCCTGGGTCGAGTGGGCGCTCGGCAGCCGGCAACCCGACGGCTATTTCGGCCCGGCGGAAGACCGTCCGTTCGAAAGCCCGGCCATACAGCGCGACAACGCCCGCGACTGGTGGCCCAAGATGGTTATGCTCAAGGTGTTGCAACAATACTACTCGGCGACGGGCGACGAGCGCGTCATCGAACTGATGAGCGCCTATTTCCGTTACCAGCTGCGCGAGCTTCCGAAGACCCCGCTGGGGCACTGGACTTTCTGGGGCGAACAGCGCGGCGGCGACAACCTGAGCATCGTCTACTGGCTCTACAACATCACGGGCGACGAATTTCTGCTGGAGCTGGGCGACCTGATCCACCGGCAGACGCTCGACTGGACGGGCATCCTCGCCGGCGGGGAGGTGATCCCGACGCCCTTTTCGCTGCACTGCGTGAACCTCGCGCAGGGGATCAAGGAGCCGGTGGTATACTACCAGCGCAGCAACGACCCGGCGCATGTGGCGGCCGTGAAGAAAGGCTTCGCGGACATACGCCGCTACATCGGCCTGCCGACGGGGTTGTACGGGGGCGACGAGGCGCTGCACGGCGCCGCCCCGACGCAGGGTTCGGAGCTTTGCACGGCCGTGGAGATGATGTACTCGCTGGAGGAGATGGCCGAAATCACGGGCGACGTGCAGTTCGCCGACCATCTGGAGCGCGTGGCGTTCAACGCCCTGCCCACGCAGGCCACGGACGCCTATGACGCCCGCCAGTACTACCAGCAGGTCAACCAGGTGATGATTACCGACCACCGCCGCAATTTCGAGCAGAGCCACGACGGCACGGACATCCTCTACGGCCTGCTGACGGGCTATGCCTGCTGCACGTCGAACATGCACCAGGGATGGCCCAAGTTCACGCAAAACCTGTGGTATGCCACCCACGACGGCGGGCTGGCCGCGATGGTCTACTCGCCCTGCAACGTCACGGCCGAAGTGGCCGGCGGCGTACGGGTGACGATCGCCGAGCGGACGCAATACCCCTTCGACGAGCAGATACGCTTCGAGATAAAGATCGACGGCCGCAAGGTGAAAACGGCCGAATTCCCGCTCCGCCTGCGCATCCCCGGCTGGTGCGAGGGGGCGACCGTAGCGGTGAACGGTCAGGCCGTGGCGTCGCCCGGGAAAGGTTCCGTGGCGGAAGTGCGGCGCGCATGGCGCACGGGCGACGTGGTGACGCTCCGCCTGCCGATGGAGGTCGCCGTCAGCCGCTGGTACGAACGCTCGGCCGTCGTCGAGCGCGGGCCGCTGGTCTACTCGCTGCGCATCGGCGAACAATGGTCGAAAGTCCGCAACCCGGGCAAACAGATTTACGGCCCGTGGTATTACGAGGTGCGGCCTACAACCCCGTGGAACTACACGCTCTTCGAGGAGGACGTCCGCCCCGAACGCATTGCGGAGGCATTCAGGGTCGAGCGGCGCGACATCGGCGACGCCTATCCGTGGACGCTGGAAAACGCCCCGGTGGAGATCAGGGCGCGCGGGCGCAGACTCGACGAATGGGTGCTCTACCAGGAGAGCGCCGGCCCCCAGCCGTACAGCACCAACGAGACCGCCAACCCCGCCGAAGAGATCACGCTGATCCCCTACGGCTGCACGACGCTGCGCATCACCGAGTTCCCCCTGACGCGCGACCTGCGCAAGAACTGGTAGTGCGCCCGAAAGGCAGGGCGGGGAAAAATAGTGTCTGGAAACGGGTGTCCGGGAAAGCGGATGCCGCAGGGAGGGATCCGGTGCCGGAGAAAACACTGTGACGGGAACCCGCAACCCGGGAAAAGGGAGGTTGACGGAAGAAGGGAACCGCCCGGAAAGCATGGCGCCGGGAGGGGTGAAAAACCGGAACGGCACAACGTTTCCGGGGGAAGTCCGGCAACGAGAAACGGCGCACGAGGGGATATGACCGTCGTGCGCCGTCCTTTTTTCGGGGAGGGGCAGCCCGTTTTCCGGGGGCCGGAGCCCCTTTCCGGGACGGCGATTGGCACGGTTCGGGAATTTTGCGTAGCTTTGCAAATCTAAATCACACGTTATGGCTTCTTGTCTCCAGGTGGAAAACCTCACCAAATCGTACGGCGAGCAGGTGCTCTTCGAAAATATCTCGTTCACGATCGAGGAGGGCCGGCGCGTGGCCCTCGTGGCGAAGAACGGCACGGGGAAAACCACGCTGCTGAACATCATCGCGGGGAAGGAAAGCCACGACGCGGGCAGCGTCGTGCCGCGCCGCGGCCTGAGGATCGCCTACCTGGAACAAAGCCCCGCATACCCGGCGGGCATGACCGTACTGGAAGCCTGCTTCCACGCAACAAACCCGGCTCTGAAGGCCATCGCGGAGTATGAGCGGGCGATCGGCAATGCGTCGGGCGAAGGGCTGCAGGAGGCAATGGCGCGGATGGATGCCCTCGAAGCGTGGGATTATGAGCAGCGCGCCAAGCGGATCCTTTCACGGCTCAGGATCCGCGACTTCGGGCAAAAAGTGGAGACCCTCTCGGGCGGGCAGCTCAAGCGCGTGGCGCTGGCCAACGTGCTGATCAGCGAATCCGACCTGCTGATCCTCGACGAGCCGACCAACCACCTCGACACCGACATGACCGAGT
>OGTB01001612.1_pt1 | contig 14644 bp, 9 predicted proteins | sample 1553611 | NCBI WGS metagenome assembly OGTB01 (sample SAMEA2580032, study PRJEB22360) | human gut metagenome | biome: human gut; feature: human-associated habitat; material: faeces | place: Denmark | collected 2008/2010 | reverse complement strand
TTGATTATAATGAAGCAATATAGAAATGTAGTGATTTGTATGTGCATACTGCTCCTTCTTGCCGGAGGAACGTATGCGCAGCAAAAAACGGTCAGGATACTTGCCATCGGCAACAGCTTCTCGCAGGATGCCGTGGAGCAATATCTGCATGAACTTGCGGAAGCCGAAGGCATTTCAACCATAATCGGCAATATGTTTATCGGCGGCTGTTCCCTGGAACGTCATGTGAAAAATGCCCGTGACAATGCTCCTGCCTATGCCTACCGGAAAATCGGTACGGATGGAAAGAAACGGGAAAAAGGCAAGATGTCTTTGGAAGCGGTGCTGGCAGATGAAGCCTGGGATTACGTCAGCCTGCAACAGGCAAGTCCTTTTTCGGGAATGTATGAGACGTATGAAGCCTCTCTTCCCGAGCTCATAGAATATGTAAAAGTACGCCTTCCAAAGAAAACAAAGCTGATGTTGCACCAAACCTGGGCGTATGCGTCTACTTCCAAGCATAGTGGATTTAAAAACTACAACTGCAATCAACTGACCATGTATCAGGCTATTGCCGATGCAGTGAAGAAAGCGGCTAAGGCGAATAAGATAAAGATTGTCATCCCTTCGGGCACTGCCATACAAAATGCGCGCACCTCTTTCATCGGCGACCACCTGAATCGGGACGGCTATCATCTGGATGTGAAGATTGGACGTTATACCGCTGCCTGTACCTGGTTCGAACGCATCTTCAAACACAATGTAGTCGGGAATCCTTATGCCCCGGAAGGGTTGGATGAGGCGAGGAAAGCTGTTGCTCAGAAAGCTGCCCATGCAGCAGTAAAGCATCCATATAAGGTAACCGAGCTGTCTATTACTAACTAACAATAGACATTGCCGCCCGTCTTGCAGCAGAATCCATGGTATTATAGATGACTTGACTCAAATGTAAATGCAGCACACCAAAGGCGATTTGATTGCTCGTGGTAACCCGATGGCGTACTGCATTTATTTTTCGTATATCGTATGGTTTACTCCATTAAGAACTGGCGTATGGGACAATGGCGTATACCCTCGTAACTGTTTCCGCTGAATGTATCTTCTGTTACCACTATTTTGGGATAGTTGTCCTGTATCTTTAGCAGGTTTCCAAATTCTCTTTCTGCTGTCTTGTCGCTATCTATTTTTAAAGCGACCTGTATATATAGTTTTTCTCCATTCTTTTCTCCGATAAAGTCAATTTCCTTATCTCCGTAATAGCCAACCTTAATATCGTAACCTTTGTATAAAAGGTGGTTATACACTAGATTTTCCAATATTTTGGCTTTGTCTGTAATGCGATATCCGATGACAATGTTCCGGATTCCCATATTTTCGAAATAATATTTCTCTCCTATCTCAAATACACGTTTTCCAATCAAATCATACCGTTCTACCCGGTGGATCAGGAAAGCATTGTTTAAATATTCCGTATAGCTTTGTATTTGGTTAACTGATATGGTGGTATGTTGTGATTTTAAATAATCACTGATATTCTTTGCCGAAAAGAGATTGCCTATGTTTTCGGATAAAAATTGAATCAGTTTCTCAAGGAACAAAGTATTACGTAACTTGTATCTACTGACAACATCACGAAATACAATCGTGGAATATACACTCTTCAAATATTCATTGACCGTTTCATCTTCGAGAGGGAGATTTAATAAATAGGGAAGTCCGCCATAACGGCTATATAATTCGTAACTCGTTTCACTTTCAGTTAATCCGTGGAATTCAAGAAACTCAGAATAGGAGAGACTATATATTTTGAATTCGATATATCTGCCACTTAAATAGGTGGCGAGTTCTCCTGAAAGCATCTTGGCGTTACTACCTGTAATGTATATATCATTATCTTCATTGAGTAGGAGCGAACGGATGACTTTTTCAAACCCGGGAATATCTTGTATTTCATCGATAAAGATATAATTCTTAACTTTTTCTTTGCTATGAGAAATGATGTACGAGTGTAAATCTTCTGCTGTTTGTAGAGAACTGAATGTAAAATCTTCAAGATTGACATAGATAATATTCGCATCCGGTTCTTCTGCTAAAATTTCTTCAATAAGTTGGTAAAGGAGGAAACTTTTGCCTACACGGCGTTGCCCTGTTAACACCTTGGCTACAGATTTTTGCATAAAAGGTTTTATTCGGTCAATATAACCTTTTCTTTTTTTGAGGATTCGAGGGAAGTTCATACGCCTAAAAGTTTTAATTATACTTTAAACTCTTGCGAATATACGGAAAAGTTTTAATTATACTTCAAACTTTTATAGATTTAATGAGATGTTTTAATCATACTTCAAACTCAGTGAAATGATGTAGGAGGCTTGAGTAACTCAAGTACATGGCTCGGCTTGCTTCGGTGAATGGTACTGGAGCCTTTCGGCTGATGGGACTGTCAACCGTGAGGATGATAAAGCCGGATTTTGGAAATGTCCTTACCATAACGGGCGTATGCGTATGGAGATAATGGAGCGCTTTTGATTTCATTGCAGTCGTTTAGTTCCAACCCTGTTTGGAACTGTTTGTTTCTCGGCGTGAAACACTTTGTTTCCCTGCTTGAAACATTTCGTTTCTCGGTGAGAAACAAATGGTTTCATGGCATGAAACAAACCACGGCTTGTGGGGTGACGCCCAGTATGCTGTGGGATGACTGAAGATGACCTTTAAGCAAACTTGAGGTGTATTTATAATGAAAGCTGGAGAAAGGGATTGTTTTATCCTTCCTCCAGCTTTTATATTATTGATGAGCAGTGAATTACTTCACTTCCCAAGTCTCATTAGTCATCAACAGCTCCTGGAAATTGTGATATTTCTTCTTGCCTTTGATTTCTTCGATTTGTTCTGTAACTGCATCATTGTACGTCGGGGCGTCCACATCACGGATTACACCGAGTGCAATCGGGAAGTCGGGACCTTCCATCAAAGCTAGCTTCAGTTGAAGCGTATTATCTTGGCAGTGTGCGTCGTGGATAAGGATATCCTTTTCTGTGATACCGTTCTCACCCAGTTTCACTACCTTCAGCCCGAAGCCTTCCTGCATCAATCCGAACTCCTTGTTTTCACCAAATAACATCGGTTTGCCATGTTCCAGATAGATAGCATTCTTGGCACGTCCTTCTTTGGTGGCAACGCTGGCGTGAGTTCCGTCGTTGAAGATCACGCAGTTCTGTAGAACTTCTACAACAGAGGCACCTTTGTGATTGGCTGCTGCTTTCAACACTTCTACAGAAGCGGCACCATCTACTGCAATGCAGCGTGCAAAGAAACGTCCGCGGGCGCCAAAAGCCAGCTCTGCCGGATGGAACGGGTCTTCCACTGTTCCGTAAGGAGATGATTTGGTGACAAGTCCGCGTTCTGAAGTCGGTGAATATTGTCCTTTTGTCAGACCGTAGATACGGTTGTTCAGAAGAATCATATTCAGGTCGACATTACGGCGTAATGCATGGATGAAGTGGTTACCACCAATTGCCAAACCGTCACCGTCACCGGAAATCTGCCAGATAGTCAAATTGGGATTGGCTACTTTAGCTCCTGTTGCAACAGCAGCGGCACGTCCGTGAATAGTGTGGAACCCATACGTATTTACGTAGTAAGGCAGGCGGGAAGAACAACCGATACCGGAAATGACGGCAATATCGTGCGGAGCTACTCCCAGTTCGGCCATAGCTTTGTGCAGTGAGTTCAGGAAAGCGTGGTCACCGCATCCCGGACACCAGCGAGGTTGGCCTGATTTATAATCTTGTACGGTATATACTTTATCGCTCATCTCTTATTCCTCCAATAATTTAGTAAATGCATCTATCAATTCTCTCGTAACGAAAGGCTGTCCTTTCACTTGGTTGAACTGGCTGATGTTCAATCCGGGCACTTTCATGCGCAAATAACCTGCGAATTGTCCCAGATTCTGTTCAGCTACCACGATTTTCTTGTATTTACGCAATACATCGGCTGTATTCTTTGGCAGCGGATTGATGTACTCGAAGTGTGCGAATGCCACTTTTTTTCCGTGATCACGCATAAAGTCCATAGCCAGACGGAGATGACCGTAAGTACCACCCCAACCCACAATCAATAAGTCTGCATCTTCGTCACCCAATACTTCGAGTTCGGGGATATAGTCTGCAATCTTATCCACTTTGGCCTGACGCAGATGAACCATCTTATTGTGGTTTTCGGGTTCGGTAGAGATAGCGCCTGTTTCGTTGCTCTTTTCAAGACCACCGATGCGGTGCATGAATCCTTCAGTTCCCGGAGTAGCCCAGTAGCGTACGCCTGTTTCCGGATTACGTTGGTAAGGAGTCCAGTTGCCGGCCATATCCGGGGTCACATACGGAGGATTGATGGCAGGATATTCATCCAGGTTAGGAAGTTTCCATGCGGCAGAACCGTTAGCTACGAAAGCATCAGTCAGCAATACAACCGGAGTCATGTGTTCCAAGGCAATCTTGCATGCCATATAAGCGGCGTCGAAACAGTTGGTCGGCGATGTTGCGGCGATTACAGGCATTGGGCTTTCGCCGTTGCGTCCGTAAAGGGCCTGTAATAAGTCGGTCTGTTCTGATTTAGTAGGAAGACCGGTAGACGGACCGCCACGCTGTACATTGACAATCACCAATGGAAGTTCACCGATTACAGCAAGGTTCATCGCCTCACTCTTCAGGCAAACACCGGGGCCGGAAGTCGTAGTCACTGCCAAAGCACCGGCAAAAGCGGCACCAACTGCAGAAGCACAACCTGCGATTTCATCTTCGCACTGTACGGTTTTGACTCCCAATGATTTATGCTTGGCTAATTCGTGCAGAATATCAGTAGCCGGAGTGATAGGATAAGAACCCAGGTAGAGCCCCAGACCTGCTTTTTCAGCTGCGGCAATCAGTCCATAAGCGGTTGCTTTATTACCGTTGATATCTGTATAAAGTCCTTTAGATTTCGGAGCTTTGCTTTCAATCTTATAAGTAGAGACAGAAGCATGAGTGTTGGCTCCGTAGTTGAAACCATCGTTCAATACCTTAATATTAGCTTCTGCTATTTCGGGTTTCTTGGCGAATTTCTCGCGCAGCATTTTTTCAGCAGCAGCAAGGTTACGGTTGAACAACCAGCAAACCAATCCGAGTGCAAACATGTTTTTGCAACGGAGAATCGATTTGTTATCCAATCCGGAGTCTTTCAGGCTCTCTTTGCACATGGAAGAGATAGGAACTTCCAATACTTCCTGTTTTATTCCTAATTCTTCAAAGGGATTGTTGGTTTTAAATTGTGCCTTTTCCAAATCTCTGGCTTCGAATGAGTCGGAGTCGGTGATGATAAGTCCTTGCGGTTTACAGAATTTGATTTGTGTTTTCAGTGCGGAAGGGTTCATTGCTACCAATACGTGGCAACGGTCTCCGGGAGTGTAAACCTGTCCGGCACCGATGTGGACCTGGAAACCGGAAACACCGGTTAGCGAACCTTGCGGGGCGCGGATGTCTGCCGGATAGTCAGGGAATGTACAGATGTCATTTCCCACTGTAGCCGACACGTTCGAGAAGATGTTGCCGGCCAGCTGCATACCATCGCCGGAGTCGCCGGAGAAACGTACTACTACTTCCTCCAATTCTTTAACCATCATTTCGTCTGCCATAACTTTAATTACTATATTTAATTTAAAAACTGATTTTACTTTCAATTTGTGAGCGCAAAGGTCGGAAAGTTAATCGAATTATCAAAATAAATCCTACTTTATTGTCCTATTGACGCCAATTATTTGAAATATCTGAAAGGAACCTGCATTTTTATTCTTGTTAAATCGACAGAAACCGTTATCTTTGCAAGCAAATTTGAAGCGGCCTTGTAGTTCAACGGATAGAATAGAAGTTTCCTAAACTTTAGATAGGGGTTCGATTCCCCTCGGGGCTACTACAGAAGAATCTATGAGAGTGGTGTTGTTTTGCTTTCATATTGTATCAAGTTTTAAGTGTAACAATAGCTTCTTTTAAGATGAACGTCTTATAGCTTCTATTTGTTTTAATAATCAATAGAAAAAGCCTCTACCGAATGTTCGGAAGAGGCTTTTCTATTTGTGGAGTTTATTATTCTTCCGTAGCTGCCGGTACTACAACTTTTTTGTTCTTCATCATGTTGTATGCAATCGGAGATGCAATAAACAGTGAAGATAATGTACCGATAACAACACCCAGGATCATTGCGAATGCAAAGCTGCGGATTGAATCACCACCAAGGATGAAGATACACAGCAATACGATCAATGTACTTAATGATGTATTGATGGTACGAGCCAGCGTTGTGTTCAGAGAGTCGTTGAACAATACTCGTTTGTCACGTTTCGGATATAAACCGAAGAACTCACGTACACGGTCGAAGATTACCACCTTATCATTAATAGAGTAACCGATAGCTGTCAGGATAGCACCAATAAATGTCTGGTCGATTTCCAGAGAGAATGGCAGGATACCCCAGAACAGTGAATAGGCACCGATAATCATAATGGTGTCGCAACTCAAAGCTACGATAGAACCGATACTGTAAGCAATGTTGCGGAAACGGAGCAAGATATACAAACCGATGGCGAGCAATGCCAATACTACAGAGTAGATAGCGCCTGTCTTGATGTCATCTGCGATACTCGGACCCACTTTCTGGGAGCTTACGATACTACCACCTGTGTGATTGTCACGGTCGATGAAAGTTTCCAATGTGATATTCTGAGTCAATACCGGCTTCAAGGTTTCATATAGATATGATTCGATTTCAGAGTCTACATTGTTGCCTTCATCTTCGATACGGTAGTTTGTACTGATACGTACGGTCTTTTTGTCTGTACCGATAGCAATAACGCTTACGTTGGCGTCGCCAAATTTGCTAGAGATCAATTCACGAACTTGTTCCGGTTCTACAGGATTCTCAAATTGTACCTTAAAGTTACGTCCACCAGTGAAGTCGATACTCTGACTCAAACCACGGATGGCAAATGAACCGATACAAACAACGATGATTGCACTGACAATAATAAGGGACTTTTTGTTTGTACCCATAAAATCGAAATGTGTATTGGTCATCAGATTCTTTGAAATCTTGGTTGTGAATGTCAAGTTCAACCACTTGTCTTTGTTCATGAAGTGTTCATAAACAATACGAGTAATGAACACTGCGGTAAAGAAGGATACCAAGATACCGATAATCAATGTCGTAGCAAAACCACGAATCGGACCAGTACCAAAGTTAAACAGGATGATACCTGTGATGATAGATGTTAAGTTAGAGTCGAAGATAGCCGAGAATGCATTTGAATAACCGTCGGCAAGTGCTTTCTTCACACCCTTACCTGCACGAAGCTCTTCTTTTGTACGTTCATAGATAAGTACGTTCGCATCCACAGCCATACCAAGTGACAATACCATACCGGCTATACCGGACATTGTCAGCGCAGCCTGGAAGGATGAAAGAATACCTAGCGTGAAGAAGAAGTTGAGGATTAACGCGCAGTTAGCAACCATACCTGGGATGAAGCCGTACATAGAGCACATGTAAATCATCAACAGAATCAGGGCTACAACGAATGAGAAAATACCCGCATTGATTGATTCTTGGCCTAGTGACGGACCAACGATATCTTCCTGTACGATGTGAGCCGGAGCCGGCATCTTACCTGATTTCAATACGTTAGCTAAGTCCTTAGCCTGTTCCGGTGTGAAGTGACCTGTAATTTGCGAACGTCCACCCGTGATTTCAGAATTTACGTTCGGGGCAGAATATACATAGTTATCAAGAACGATAGCAATGGAACGACCAATGTTCTGCTTAGTCAACTGAGCCCAGCGGCGTGCACCGTCAGAGTTCATTGTCATGCTTACAGCCGGTTTGCTGTATTGGTCGAATTCATCTTTCGCATCTGTTACTACGTCACCTTCCAACGGAGCTTTGCCGTTACGTTCGGTAGACTTGATAGCGTATAATTCGAAAGTCTGTCCTTTCTTGTCAAATTCAGAAGGAGAAACACCCCATTTCAGACGAAGGTCTTTTGGAAGATCAGCTTTGATTTCCGGCATAGCCAGATATTTGTTGATGTCAGCAGTATCTTTGTAGTTGGCATAACCAATAACGGGACCTTGTCCGCTAGAATTCAACTGAAGTATAGACAGTAAAGGATATTGCTTTTTGATTTCTTCCATATTTGCGGCAGACTTATCTTCAGCAGTTACGTCACCTTTCAGGGCAGCTGCAAGGCTGTCGGCAGCACTTACAGTTTTTTTCTCAACCGGAGTGGCTTCGGTAAGGACTGCTTCAATAGTATCTGTATCAGCTGTTGTTCCTTCAGCTAAAATAACACGCAATTTGGCGTCTGCAGATTGCATGGCAGGAAGAACTTCTCTAGCTGTATAAGTTTCCCAGAACTCCAGATTGGCAGAACCTTGGAGAAGTTTTCTCACACGTTCCGGCTCTTTAATACCCGGCAATTCTACCATGATGCGCCCCATTTTGTCTTCCAGACTTTGGATGTTCGGTTGAACGACACCAAAACGGTCGATACGGGTACGAAGAACGTTGAATGAGTTTTCAACAGCAGCTTTTACTTCTGCTCTCAGCACTTTTTCAACTTCTGCATCTGATGATTTCTGGTTAACTTTATCTTTCAACTGTTGTGTTGCGAAAAGTTCGGAAAGTTTTGCGTCCGGAGCAATTTTGTGGTATTCTCTGATGAACAGGGTGATAACATCATCCTGACTGTTGACAGCCTGTTTTGCAGCTGTCGCCAATGCGTTGTTGAAAGCTTCGTCAGGCTTGTTGTCTGCCAATGCTTTGATAACATCAGGTACGGAAACTTCGAGGATAACGTTCATACCACCCTTCAGGTCCAAACCTAAACTAATCTCCATCTCACGACATTGTTTCAGTGTCCAGTTCCACAGCATTACTTTCTCGTTAGAGAGAGAGTCGAGGTAGTCTTGTTCCACTTTCGGGTCGCCGTTCGCAATTTCTTTCGCCTTGTTGGTATAATGGCGTGTTACGAAGGAGAAGGAGAGGTAGAACACGCATACCAGCGTGAGTAATACCGCAAAAACCTTTACAAATCCTTTGTTTTGCATTTTACTTTTAATTTATGATGATTACTTTTTTAATTTAATTTTCAGTTAAATTCTGTCGTACACAAGTTCTTTTTGCCGCATACAAGGCTGCAAATATAGTTTTTTTTTCACATTCATGTGTAATAAGCCCTCAAATATTTGATGTTTAAGGGCTTTTTTACTGAATTATTTCATTCCTCTGTTTTTCAGTAGCGGTTCCAAGCTTGGTTCCGCTCCACGGAAATTCCGGTAAAGCACCATCGGGTCTTCGCTGTCGCCCTTCTCCAATACGTTGTGACGGAAGAGGTCGGCGGTGTTTTTATCAAAGATACCATGTTCTTTAAAGGCTTCAAAAGCATCATTATCCAGTACATTGGCCCATAGGTAGCTGTAGTATCCGGCTGCGTAACCACCAATGATATGATTGAAGTAAGTCACGCGATAACGCGGTGCTATTTCGGGGATGAGACCGAGCTTGTCCATGGCTTCTTTTTCGAATGTAAGCATGTCTATATTCTTTACATCTGTTACGGTGTGCAGGTTCATGTCGAGGATGGCGGCAGCCAGTAATTCGGTAGTCATGAAGCCCTGATTGAAAGTCTTCTGTTGCAGTATCTTTTCGATGATTTCGTCGGGTATCACTTCTCCTGTCTGATAATGTTTGGCATACATTTTCAGTACTTCCGGTTCAGTAGCCCAGTGTTCATTGATTTGAGAAGGAAGTTCTACAAAATCGCGCACTACATTAGTGCCTGATGTTCCTTTGTATTCACATTTTGTCAGCAGTCCGTGCAGAGCGTGCCCAAATTCGTGGAACAAAGTTTCTACTTCATCCATTGTTAATAGAGAGGGAGTATCGCCTACCGGTTTGGTAAAGCTGCAAACATTGCATACTAACGGACGGGTATCTCCGCGTTGTTCGCGGTAGTTGCTCATCCATGCGCCACCGCTTTTTCCGGAGCGTGGGAAATAATCGACGTAGAAGATACCGAGTTGCGAACCGTCTGCGTCTTTCACTTCAAAGACTTCCACATCCGGATGATAGGTAGGGATGCCTTCCAGTTTGTTCAGGGTGATGCCATATAGTTTGTTGGCTACGGCGAAAGCACCATCGCGTACATTCTCCAGTTTGAAGTAAGGTTTTGTATCCTCTTCAGACAGGTTGTATTTTTCTTTCCGTAGTTTTTCGGTATAATACCACCAATCCCATGCTTCCAGTTTTTCTCCTTTGCCTTCCTTATCCATTAATTTTTGAAGTTCGGTAGCTTCTGCCTTTGCTTTTGGCAGTGCATAGCTCCAAAGGTTGTTTAGAAGGCTCATTACGTTGTTGGCGTTCTTTGCCATCGTTTCGTCGAGAACGAAGTTTGCATAGCAGTCGAAACCTAATAATTTAGCTTTTTCCAGGCGGAGAGAAACGATCTTACGGATATTTTCCTTGTTATCGTTTTCGTCGTTGTTGTTACCGCGGTTGATGTAAGCTTTGTATATTTGTTCCCGAAGCGGGCGATTTTCTGAATATTGCAGGAAAGGCAGGCGGCTGGCATTATGCAGGGTGAATAGCCATTTTCCCGGTTGTCCGGCTGCTTTCGCTTCTTCGGCCGCACTTTGGCGGAACCATTCAGGCAATCCTGCCAGATCTTCTTCTTTGTCAACGAAGAGTTTGAAAGCATTATTCTCATTCAGTATATTGTTGCTGAAAGTAATGCCGAGTGTAGAAAGTTCCTTGTTGATTTCGCGGAGGCGGGTTTGGTCTTCGGCATTAAGGTTTGCTCCGGAACGGACAAATCTTTTATAAGTCTTGTCCAGCAGACGTTCTTGTTCCGACGTCAGGTTCAATGAATCTTTCTTTTGGTAGACATCGTTCACCCGTTTGAATAGTTTCCCATTCAGGGAGATATTGTCATTATGTTCCGAAAGAACCGGTGCCAGTTTGATGGAAAGTGCGGTTAGTGAGTCAGTCGTTTCCGCATCTGTCATATTGAAGAAAATGGCGCTCACACGGTCCAAGATAGGTGCGCTGTTATCCAAAGCTACAATTGTATTTTCAAATGTCGGAATTTCCGGACTTTCGATGATAGCTTCGATGTTTTGATTCTGCTCTTCTATCCCTTTCAGGAAGGCGGGTTCATAGTGCTCCAATTTAATCTTGTCGAAAGAAGGAACACCGTACTGGGTTTGAAACTCTGTAAAGAAAGGATTGCTTTCTGTTTTCGTAGCACAGGAGTACATCATACAACTTACTGCTAAAATGGTTAGTGTCTTTTTAATCATCATAAGTGTTTTTTATTAGAGTTTTCAGTTCTCATCGTTTACTGATATAGCACCAAATCGGATAGTGGTCTGATGCTTTGATAGACCGGTCTACCGTGCAATTGTAGGCTTTCAGGTTGGGGCTGATCAAGATATTGTCTATGCGGAAATAGAACTTGTTCTGATTGTAGGAAATGCCCAATCCTTTACCGGACTGTGTGAATGCATCGTCTAGTTTTTGAGTCAGGATGCGATGTGTATACGAGATAGAACCGTCGTTGAAATCGCCGCATACGATAGTTGTCGGATATTTACATGCTGCAATGGCTTTAGCCACAGAATCAGCTTGTGAAGCCCGGATAGCCGATGCTTCCGCCAGTTTTCTGATTAATTGCCTAAGTCCGGTTTTTACTTTCTTGGCATTCGGGTCTTTAATCATATCCTCATACATCCCTCTGTCTTCTTTGGTGAGTTTGTTGGATTCCAGGTGGTTGTTGATTAATGTAAGAGTGTCGTTATTTACATTCAATACATATTTCATGGAACCGTTATAATTACTTTCATATTTGATGGGATGTATCGAGAGTATGGGGAACTTGGAGAAACAGGCAAGTTGCACATCTCCTTTCCCTTGTTGGTGGACGGATTGGTAAGGATAGGCTTTCAATGCTTTTTTAATATCCTGTTCCGTCAGGTATTTCTTGTTGGTAGCGGTGTTATATTCTTGCAGACAGATAATATCGGCGTTGCTATCTACAAGATAAGATAATACAGGGTTCTTTCCATCTTTCTTCTCCAGATTGTTGAAACTCATTACGTTATAGGATAGGATTTTGATGCTTCCTTCCGGTATGGTTTTAGTGGTGGAGTTAAAAGGAATATAAGTTCGTATCTGCGGAATACAAATCAGAAAACCGATGGCGGGCAAGAGCGCATAGCGGTAGTTGACGAATGCCCAGAAGCCGATAAAAATCAGATTAATCGTCAGGAATATCGGAAATGCAAGTCCCAAGCTGGAAGCAAGTGGGTTTATTTTCGGGTTAAGGTAAGGGCTATAAGCACTTAATATCAACGTTCCCACGAAGAGAGCGTTGACAGCAAGTATCAGATATGCGACAAATTTGCCAATATGTTCCATTCCTTTATCTTTTGCTTGCGTCGAACAAGCTTTTCTTTTCTTCAGTTGTCAGACTGTCGTAACCGGATTTTTTTAGTTTTTCCAAAATACGGTCCACTTCATCTGACTGTGCTTTTTTGTGGGCATTGTAATCATAATCCTTCTCGCGACCGGTGGCACTGTTTCCATAGTGTACCTTCATTTTCGGTTTCCGTTTCCATGTTTTCTTCTGAAACAAGGAGATGAAACCATCCAGAATCCAGTTGATCCAGGAAGTCAAATCAGTTCCTTTATTTAGGCTGGCAGCAAACCAAAGTCCAGCAAGAGCACCGCCTAGGTGGGCGATATGTCCTCCGGCATTACTTGAAGTGATGGATAATACATCGATTCCGATGACAACCAGTGCCAGGTATTTGAGACGGATAGCGCCGAAAAGAAAAAGTTGCACCCTGTAATTAGGCTCACGATAAGCCGTAGCGGCTACGATGGCTAATACGGAAGCTGATGCTCCTACCAATGTTGCACCCGTCACTTGCGAACTGAATAAAGGAAATACATTGTAGGCGATCATATACAGTAAACCTCCGCAGATACCTCCCAATACATATAGTCCTCTTAAATGTTTGGCCGAGAAAAAGTAGAGAAACAAACTTCCGAACCAATACAGCCAGAGCATATTGAATAAAATATGCAGGATGCCGGCATGCATAAACATATAAGTAAATAACGACCACGGCTGATGAATAAATCCGATAAAGGATGCCGGTAAGGCAAATATACCGAATATATCGGGGGTATTTACCTCAAAAAGTCGTAGGAAAACGTTAATCAACGTGCCGATCAGAAAGATGCCTACGTTGATATAAATCAGTTGGATGAAAATATTTCCTCTTCTGAATGTCTCCTTTAAATCAGCTATAATATGTCCCATTGTTATTGCTTTTTTTTCTCCAATATAAAATCAGGATCAATCCGAATAACATTCCTCCCAAGTGAGCAAAGTGAGCGACATTATCTCCGGCGCTATTGGCAAGCCCTGCCCATAATTCAATTGCGGCATATCCTATCACGAAGAACTTCGCTTTGATAGGGAAAGGCAGCGGAAAGATGAACAACCGGTTGTTGGGAAACAGCATACCAAATGCCAGCAAAATGGCGTAAACGGCTCCCGAGGCACCTACGGTGGTCATCATGTTCAGATATTGCTCCATAGGGATAACGCCATATCCGATCAAATTCACTTGTGTATGTTGGCTAAGTTCTATCACATATTGAATATATTGCACTCCTTCCTGGATAAGTCCCGCACCGATACCACAGAGAATATAGTAGAAGAGAAAACGTTTGGGTCCCCAGGTTTGTTCGAGAATCGGTCCGAACATGAAAACTGCAAACATATTAAAGAAAATGTGGCTGAATCCGCCGTGCATGAACATATAAGTGATAAGCTGTGCCGGATTAAAGTCACTTGCGAGGAAAAAATGTAATCCCAGATAATTCGTTAAATCCAGGCCGTAACGTTGGGCTACGATTGTCCCGAAAAATACTAGTACATTGATAATTATCAGGTTTTTAGTTACAGTTGGCATCATTTTAATTTCTGAATATTTAGATAATAGACGCAAAAGTACGAATAAATTCTGTTTTAAAGCATGAAAAACGCTTCCTATTAGCTCTTTTTCAATAATTTGCTGCGTTTTTTTTATGTTTTTATTTGATATGTTGTTTTGTTCGGCTATATTTGTGGAATCAATCCATTGTGGGATAATCTTTTGTGTAACATATATATTAATTAATCATTTTACGTATTATGAATAAGTCTGATCTTATTAGTGCAATGGCTGCTGAAGCTCAAATGAGCAAAGCCGATGCAAAAAAAGCACTTGATGCTTTCATCACTTCAGTTACTAATGCTATGAAAGCTGGTGACAAAGTATCTCTCGTAGGTTTTGGTACTTTCTCTGTAAGCGAAAGAGCTGAAAGAACTGGTATTAACCCTTCTACAAAGGCAACTATTACTATTCCTGCTAAGAAAGTAGCTAAATTTAAAGCTGGTGCTGAATTATCTGCAGCTGTTGAATAAGATAGATAGTTGAAAGAAATTAGGAGAGGAGACGCGATGCGTCTCCTTTTTTTGTATCTTTGCGCGCAAGAAATAACTTGATTATGAAGATAGAAGATAAACTTGTAG
>OGTB01001598.1_pt1 | contig 14752 bp, 8 predicted proteins | sample 1553611 | NCBI WGS metagenome assembly OGTB01 (sample SAMEA2580032, study PRJEB22360) | human gut metagenome | biome: human gut; feature: human-associated habitat; material: faeces | place: Denmark | collected 2008/2010 | reverse complement strand
TATTGCCCCGATGAGCGCACGCGCATCTTCGGGCAATACGCCCCCCGCCGCATCTACGGCGCGGACTACACAGACCGGCTGCGCGAAGCGGGCTTCGAGGCCGCGGACATCGACTACGCCGCGACCTTCTCCGAGGCCGAACGCCGGCTTTACGCCCTGCCGAAAGACCATATTTACGTCGTCTACAAGCATTGAGGCAAACCGGCATGCGCTCCCTCCGAGTCAGCACAAAAACGCCCCGTAACTCAGGTTTCGGGGCGTTTTCCCCCTACTGCCCGTATCAACTCAGTACAGAAAAAACACGATTCCCGTAAAATGGGCCGCCACGGCCAGATTGATCAGCAGGTGCCAGACCATGTGGTGGTAGCGGAATCCCTGCCGGGCATAAAACCACGCGCCGAGCGTATAGAGCACGCCGCCCGCGGCGATCAGCGCCAGCAGCGGCGTCGACGCCTGCCGCACGAAAAGCGGCATGAAAAATACGATCGTCCACCCCATGACCAGATAGATCGTCAGGCTGAGGGCGGGAATCGTCTTGCGCGAAAGCGACTTGTAGAAGATGCCGAACAGCACCATCACCCACTGCAGGATCGTGATGAAGACGCCCTGCCACCCTCCGATCACCGACAGCGCGATCGGCGTGTAGCTTCCGGCGATGGCGACGTAGATGAAAATATGGTCGAGGATATGGAACACGGCCTTGTGTTTCGAGGCCGGATTCATCGAATGGTAGAGCGTCGAAGCGAGAAACATCAGGAAGATCGAGATCACGAAAATGCTCACCGACACCGACGCCAGAATGCGGTCGGGGTCGTGCGCGTAGGCCCACACGGCCGCAAAGGGAAGCGCCACGAGCGCCAGCAGCGACATCACGCCGTGCGTGACCGTATTGGCGACCTCCTCCCCCACGGTCGGGACATAAGCATCCTTTTTCTTCGTCATAATCGGGTGTATTGGTCCGATGTGCCAAATTTATGAATTTTTTTCATATCTTTGTCGTCAAGGTTATGCGGTTAGGGAAAAATGGACTTTTCACGTTACGAAAAACTCCGCACGCTCGTGCGCGCGAACTTCTCGGAGCAGACTCAGGCACTCGTGGACGAGGCGCTGGTCTACGCCGACGGGAAGCTTGCGTCCCTGACCCGCTATGACGGCAGCCCCCTGCTGACGCATGCCGCGGCCGTGGCCGGAATCGTGATCTCCGAAGTGGGACTCGGACGCAACTCCACCATCTCGGCCATCCTGCACGACGTGGTGCGTCTGGCCCACAAACAGCTCCCGGCCGAAGAGTTCCTCGCCCTGACCGCCGACATCCGCAGCCGCTTCGGCGAGCAGGTCGTCGGCATCACGATCGGGATGTGCAACATCTCAGAACTGAAACTGAAGGTCGCCAAGGAGCAGGCCGAGAATTTCCGCGACCTGCTCGTCTCCTACTCCGAAGACCCCCGCGTCATCCTCATCAAGCTGGCCGACCGGCTCGAAGTGATGCGCTCGCTGGAGATCTTCCCGCACGAGAAGTGGCGCAAGAAGAGCTGGGAAAGCATGAACCTCTACGCCCAGATCGCCCACAAGCTGGGTCTCTACAGTCTCAAAAGCGAGCTGGAGGACATCGCGCTGAAATACCTCGAACCGAAGGACTACGAACACATCGTCACCAAGCTCGAAGAGAGCGCCGACGAACGCAAAGCCTTCATCGCACGGTTTCTGGTCCCCATCGAGGAGCGTCTGCACAAACTCGGCATCAAATACCACATCAAGAGCCGCACGAAGTCGATCTTCTCGATCTGGACCAAGATGCACAAACAGCACGTGCCGTTCGAGGGCGTTTACGACATCTTCGCCATCCGCATCATCATCGACTGCCCGAAAGAGCAGGAGAAGCCGCAGTGCTGGACGGCCTATTCGGTCGTGACGGACTTCTATACGCCCAACCCCAACCGCATGCGCGACTGGATTTCGATCCCGAAGTCCAACGGCTACGAATCGCTGCACACCACCGTATCGGCCGAAGGCCGCTGGGTCGAGGTGCAGATCCGCACCGAGCGCATGGACGCCGTGGCCGAACGCGGCATCGCGGCGCACTGGCGCTACAAGGGGGTGAATCAGGGCGCGCAGACCAGCGAAGTCTGGCTGGGTCGCCTGCGCGAACTGCTCGAAGACACCACCCACTCGCTGGCGCAGCGTTTCGATGCCAAACCCGCTTCGGGCGAGATCTTCGTCTTCACGCCCAACGGCGACCTGCGCAAGCTGCCCGAAGGGGCCTCGCTCTTGGACTTCGCATTCGACATCCACACCCATGTGGGAGCCGCCTGTACCGGTGCGAAGATAGGCGGACGCAACGTCTCCATCAAGGAGGAGCTGCACAACGGCGACATCGTAAACATCATCACCGCCAAAACGCAGAAGCCCAAAGCCGATTGGCTCAATTACGTCGTGACGGCAAAGGCCCGCAACAAAATCAAGGCGTGCCTGCGCGAAGAGGAGGCCAAAGTGGCCCGGTTCGGACGCGAGGAGCTCGAACGCAAACTGAAAAACTGGAAACTCAGCATTCCGATTGACGATGCGGTCATCGCCCTGACCAAATACTACAAATACAAGACGGGAACGGAGTTCTACGGCGCAATAGCCGACGGGACGATAGACATCGCCGATACGAAAGAGGTCATCGCACGCTACCTCGCCGGGGAGCTTTTCGAACCCAAGGCCAAACCGGCACAGCCCGCAGCCAAACCCGCTCCCGAAAAGGAACAGGAGGGCGATGCGCTGGTCATCGACGAGTCCATCCAGGGGCTCGACTACAAACTGGCCAAGTGCTGCAACCCCATTTTCGGCGACGACATCTTCGGATTCACCACCGTCTCGTCCGGCATCACCATCCACCGCAGCGACTGCCCCAACGCCCGCCGGCTGAAGCAGCAGTATCCCTACCGCGTTCTCGAAGCGCGATGGCGGAGCACCGCCGGACGGAACAGTTTTCTGGCTTCGGTGCGCATCGTGGCAGAAGATACGACCGGCATGGTGAACCGGATTACGGAGGTCGTCTCGGGCGAACTGAAAATCAACATCCGCTCCATGAGTCTGAGCCCGATGCGGGACGGCAAGATTGGCGGGACGATAAACATCGAGGTACCCAGCACGGCCGTCGTCGATATGGTGGCGGCCAACCTGATGAGAATAAAAGGGGTAGAGAAGGCTTACCGCGTCACGCAACAGTGACCGCCCCGCCGAAAATCCCGGCATCTTCCCGTATGTTTCCATATCTACGGGAGAATGCTTATTTTTGTTTGCTGTACCGACAGCGTGCGGCAGAAACAAATTATTGAGAATACGGCAACGGTCCGACCGCTACCCGGCGAGGCATAACACTCCCCGGGTACGGACCGAAACGGCCGAAGACATGACATTAACTTTACCGAAACCGACATCGCCTTATGTGTGGAATAGTAGGATACGTGGGAAGCAAGGACGCTTACCCCATACTGATAAAGGGGCTCCACCGGCTCGAATACCGCGGGTACGACAGTGCCGGCATCGCACTGATAAATCCGGCGGGAAAGCTCAACGTCTACAAATCGAAAGGAAAGGTAACCGAACTCGAACACTTCGTGGAGGACAAGGATACTTCCGGTACGACAGGCATCGCCCATACGCGCTGGGCCACGCACGGAGAGCCCAACGACGTGAACGCCCATCCCCACTATTCGGAGAACGGCTCGATAGCGCTCATTCACAACGGCATCATCGAAAACTACGGGGTACTGAAAGCCATGCTCGCGGAGAAAGGCTACACCTTCCGCAGCGAAACCGACACCGAGGTACTCGTACAGTTCATCGAATACCTGCACACGGAGAACCGGTGCACGCTGTTCGAAGCGGTACAGGCGGCACTGAACCAGGTCATCGGAGCCTATGCCATCGCAGTGCTCGACCGCACCAACAACGATGAAATAATCGCGGCACGCAAGAGCAGCCCGCTCGTGGTAGGCATCGGCGAAGGCGAATACTTCCTCGCCTCGGACGCCACGCCGATTGTGGAGTACGTGAAGGACGTGGTGTATCTCAATGACGGCGAAATTGCGGTCATCAATCGCCACAAACCGCTCAAAGTAGTGAATCTCAACAATATCGAATCAAAAATCGATATCCGCAAGCTGGAGATGAACATCTCGGAGCTCGAAAAAGGCGGTTACCCGCACTTCATGCTCAAGGAAATCTTCGAACAGCCGCGTACCATTACCGACTGCATCCGGGGCCGCATCAACGTGGAGGGCACGAACGTGGTGCTGTCGGGCATCCTCGACAACAAGGAGCGGTTCCTCAATGCCCGGAGAATCATCTTCGTGGCGTGCGGTACGTCGTGGCACGCGGGCCTCATCGGCGAATACCTCTTCGAAGACCTCTGCGGCATCGAGGTAAAGGTCGAATATGCGTCGGAATTCCGCTACCGGAATCCGGTCATCCATTCCGACGACGTGGTGATAGCCATCTCGCAGTCCGGAGAAACGGCAGATACGCTGGCCGCCATCGAGCTGGCCAAAAGCAAGGGGGCTTTCGTCTACGGCATATGCAACGTGGTCGGCTCTTCGATAGCCCGTGCGACACACTCCGGAACCTACATCCACGTCGGACCGGAGATAGGCGTAGCCTCCACCAAAGCCTTTACCGGACAGGTCACCGTACTGGTCATGATGGCGATGATGCTGGCCAAGATGAAAGGACTCATCGACGAGGAGAAGTATCGGGAAGTGCTGCGCGGTCTGATAGCCATGCCCGACAATATCAAGGAGGTACTCGACCAGCACGAACACATCCAATCGGTGGCTTCGATATTCACCTATGCCCGTAACTTCCTCTACCTCGGTCGAGGCTGCAACTATCCCACGGCCATGGAGGGGGCACTGAAACTGAAGGAGATTTCCTACATCCATGCGGAGGGGTGCCCCGCCGCCGAGATGAAGCACGGCACCATCGCGCTCATCGACCAAGAGATGCCCACCATCGTCATCGCGACCAACGGCAGCGTGTACGAAAAGACCATCAGCAATATCCAAGAGATAAAGGCACGCGGCGGCAAGGTCATCGTTGTCGTCACCGAGGGCGACTGCATCGTGGCTGAGATGGCGGACTACTGCATCTGGATACCGAAAACCGCCGAATGCCTCACGCCGCTGCTCTCCTCGATACCGCTGCAACTCTTCGCCTACTACATCGCAGTAAACAAGGGGCGCAACGTAGACCAGCCGCGCAACCTGGCCAAATCCGTGACGGTAGAGTGACGACCGCTGCGGACAACCGAAAGAATCGACTATGGAAACAACCGGAAAAGAAGCGATACAGCCTGAACGGGCCGTCCTCGTGGCGGTCGTCCGGGAGAGGCAGGAGGTGAGCCAGAGCGAGGAGTACCTCGACGAGCTGGAGTTCCTCGCCGAAACGGCCGGCATCACCACCGTGAAACGTTTCATGCAGAAACTCCCCTCCCCCAATTCGCGTACCTACGTGGGTCCCGGCAAGCTGGAGGAGATAGCAGCCTGGACGGCGGAGAACGAAATCGACGTTGTCATCTTCGACGACGAACTGTCGCCCTCGCAGACGCACAACATCGAGAAGGCACTCGGCCGCCGCATCACCGACCGCACGCGGCTCATTCTGGACATCTTCGTCCAGCGGGCACAGACGGCCTATGCCAAGACACAGGTGAAGCTGGCACAGTACGAATACATGCTGCCACGCCTGACAGGCATGTGGACACACCTGGAACGGCAGCGAGGCGGTACCGGAACACGAGGCGGAGCGGGCGAACGCGAAATCGAGACCGACCGCCGTGTCATCCGCAACAACATCGCCAAACTGAAGGAAGACCTGAAGAAAATCGACCGCCAGATGGCCGTCCAGCGGAGCAACCGCGGCAGCCTGGTACGGGTTTCGCTCGTAGGATACACCAACGTCGGGAAATCCACGCTGATGAACCTGATAAGCAAAAGCGACGTATTCGCCGAGAACAAACTCTTCGCCACGCTCGACACGACCGTGCGCAAGGTGGTGCTCGACAACCTCCCTTTCCTGCTCTCCGACACGGTGGGCTTCATCCGCAAGCTGCCGACGCAACTGGTGGAGTCGTTCAAATCGACGCTGGACGAGGTACGCGAGGCCGACCTGCTGCTCCACGTGGTGGACATTTCACACCCTAATTTCGAAGAACAGATAGCGGTAGTACGGGAGACGCTGCGCGAAATAGGGGCCGGCGACAAACCGGTCTTCATGGTTTTCAACAAGGTAGACGCCTTCCGTTACAAACCGAAAGAGGAGGATGACCTCACGCCCGCCACCCGCGAAAACCTGTCGCTCGACGAGATTAAGCGCAGCTGGATGGCCAAGGGGGATACTCCGTGCATCTTCATCTCGGCCAAAGAGCGGCTCAACATCGACAAGCTGCGGACAGACCTCTACGGTATGGTAAGGGAAATCCATGCGGGACGCTATCCGTTCAACAACTTTTTGTATTAACTTTACCACGACGGTGTTCCGTTCCTGCCGGGACATGCAACACGCTCCGGCAGACGGAAGCCGGCACTTCATACTCCCGCTTAAAACAGAACGGCCATGGTACACATCCTTGACAGAGAGAACACGATACTCAACCGCTTCATCGCGGAGATACGCGATTCCCGCATCCAGAAAGACCGGATGCGGTTCCGCCGCAACCTCGAACGGTTCGGCGAAGTGATGGCTTACGAAATCAGCAAGAGTTTCCACTATTCGCCTCGGACGGTGGAGACGCCGCTCGGCGAAGCCGAAGTGATGCTGCCCGACGAGGAAATCGTACTCGCCACCATCCTCCGTGCCGGCATTCCCTTCCATCAGGGATTCCTCAACTATTTCGACGACGCCTCCTGCGCCTTCGTATCGGCCTACCGCCGGTACAGCAAAGACGGCACGTTCAACATCCGCGTGGAATACGTCTCGGCCGGCGACCTCACCGACAAGACGCTGCTGCTCGTAGACCCCATGCTGGCCACGGGGTCTTCGCTCGTGCTCGCCTACGAGGCGCTCGTGGAGCGCAAGGGAAGGCCGGCGAAACTGCACGTCGCCGCAGGGATAGCGAGCGAGGAGGGCGTCGAGTACGCTCTCAGACACTTGCCTGCCGCCGATACCACCATCTGGTGCGGGTCGGTAGACCAGGAACTCACGGTACACTCCTACATCGTACCGGGATTGGGCGATGCGGGCGACCTCGCATATGGAGCTAAACAGGATGAACTGCAATAGCGGCCTGCCGGTAGCCATCCGCCGGGCAAGACCCGAAGAGCTCGGACAAATCATGGAAATCGTGGCGGATGCCGCCGCTTTCATGCACGCCAACGGCAATCCCGGCCAATGGCGCGACGGCTATCCCGGCCGCGAACGAATCGCCGCCGACATCGCGGGAGGATACTCCCATGCAGCCATCGACGCGACAGGCACGATGGTCGCCACATTCTGTTTCATGCCCTCGCCGGAACCCAACTATGCGACCATCCGCGACGGCGCCTGGCAGGACGGAAGTCCCTACCATGTCATCCACCGCCTGGCCTGTGCGGTACGGGGCCAGGGCATCGCCGCCCGATGCATGGCATGGTGTCTGGAACAGGACCGTCACCTGCGTGCGGATACCCACCGCGACAACATCCCGATGCAGCGTCTGCTGCTTCGGTTCGGTTTCCGTCCGGTCGGCACCGTCTTCGTGGAGGACGGCACACCGCGCATCGCTTTCGAACACAGCGACAACTTCTCTACAAAACAGTAAACGACAGACGTTTCCGTCCTATTCACCGCCCTTTTCTTCTCCATCCGTGACGCCAGCGTCTCCGCAACCGTTGCGCTTTCCGGCACCGACCGACGCGTCGAAAGGTACCGGAGCAAATTCATCGCACTCCTTCCCCCGACAAGCGGACACGGAACGGCCGAGACAACGCGCCGTTGCCATTCTCTGCAATTTTATATAACTTTGTGGTTTCAAAGATTCGTAGCATATATGAGCAGCAGAAAATTCAACGAGTACAAGGGGCTCGACCTGCCGCAACTGGGCAGGGAAGTCCTCGAAGTGTGGGACAGAGAGAACACGTTCGGACGCAGCATCACCGAACGCGAAGGAGCACCGGCTTTTATCTTCTACGAAGGGCCGCCTTCGGCCAACGGACTCCCCGGCATCCACCACGTCCTCTCGCGTACCATCAAGGATACTATCTGCCGCTACAAAACCCAGCAGGGCTATCTCGTCCGCCGGAAGGCGGGATGGGATACCCACGGCCTGCCTGTCGAACTGGGCGTGGAGAAGAAGCTCGGCATCACGAAAGAGGACATCGGCCACAAGATATCCATCGAGGAGTACAACCGTACCTGCCGTGAAGCGGTGATGGAGTTCACCGGCGTCTGGGAGGAGCTCACCCGCAAAATGGGATATTGGGTAGACATGAAACACCCCTACATCACCTACGAAAACAAATATATCGAAACGCTGTGGTGGATGCTGAAACAGCTTTTCGATAAGGGCCTGCTCTACAAGGGATATACGATACAACCTTACTCGCCCGCCGCGGGTACGGGCCTCAGCAACCACGAGCTCAACCAGCCGGGATGCTACCGCGACGTGAAGGACACGACCTGCACGGCGCAGTTCGAAATCATCCGCGACGAGCGAAGCGAATTCCTGTTCGATGACGCACAGGGTACGCTCTACTTCCTCGCATGGACCACGACGCCCTGGACGCTGCCCTCCAACACGGCGCTCGCCGTGGGCGACAACATCGAATACGTGCGTGTGAAATGCCTCAATCCCTACACGCAGCAGCCCCAGACGGTCATTCTCGCCAAAGAACTGCTTCCAGCCTATTTCACTCCGAAGATGGAGGGAACGTACAGCATCGGGGAACGGATTTACAAGGGTTCGGAACTGGTCGGAATACGCTACCGGCAGCTTATCGACTGGGTGAAGCCGATGGGCGATGCCTTCCGCGTCATCTCCGGCGACTACGTGACCACGGTGGACGGTACGGGCATCGTGCACATCGCCCCCACCTTCGGCGCCGACGACGACCGCGTAGGTAAACAGGCGGGCATCGTGCCGATGTACGTCGTAGACAGGGCGGGCAAGAACCAGCCCATGGTGGACCGCCGCGGCCGTCTGTTCCGCATCGAGGACATGGACCCCGACTTCGTTGCGAAATACGTCGATGCGGAACGCTACCGCGAATGGGCCGGCCGTTTCGTGAAGAACGCCTACGACCCGTCCCTCGGTCCGGACGACCCCACGCTCGACATCGACATAGCCGTCATGCTCAAGGGCGAAGGCAAGGCGTTCAAGATAGAAAAACACACCCACTCCTATCCGCACTGCTGGCGCACGGACAAACCCGTGCTTTACTACCCGCTGGATTCGTGGTTCATCCGGACGACGGCCCTGCGGGAAAGGCTCATGGAGCTCAATGATACCATCGACTGGAAACCCGCCTCGACCGGGACGGGCCGTTTCGGGAAGTGGCTCGAAGGGCTCGTGGACTGGAACCTCTCCCGTTCCCGCTTTTGGGGCACGCCGCTGCCGATATGGGCGACGGAAGACCGCTCCGAACTCAAGTGCATCGGTTCGGTGGCGGAGCTGCGCGCGGAAGCGGAGAAAGCCGTAGCCGCGGGAGTCATGAAAAGCAACCCGCTGGCGGCGTTCCGCGAAGGAGACTTCTCGGAGGAGAACTACAACATCTTCGACCTGCACCGCCCCTATGTGGACGACATCGTCCTTGTATCGGACAAGGGCGAACCCATGCGGCGCGAAAGCGACCTCATCGACGTCTGGTTCGACAGCGGCGCCATGCCCTATGCCCAGGTGCATTATCCGTTTGAAATCAGCCGCGAAGAGTTCCTGAAACGCTTCCCGGCGGACTTCATCGCCGAAGGAGTGGACCAGACGCGGGGATGGTTCTTCACGCTACATGCTCTGGCCGCCATGCTCTTCGATTCGGTCGCCTTCCGGAACATCATCTCCAACGGTCTGGTGCTCGACAAAAACGGCAACAAAATGAGCAAGCGGCTCGGCAACGCCGTAGACCCGTTCGACATAATGGATAAATACGGGCCGGACGCCGTGCGCTGGTACATGATATCCAATTCGCAGCCGTGGGACAATCTCAAGTTCGACCCGGAAGGGGTGGATGAAGTACGGCGCAAATTTTTCGGTACGCTCTACAACACCTACAGTTTCTTCGCCCTCTATGCCAACGTAGACGGCTTCAACGGTCAGGAACCGGAAATACCCGTGGCCGAACGCCCCGAAATTGACCGGTGGATAATCTCGCTGCTCAACACACTCGTGCGAGAGGTGAGCGACAGACTGGAGGATTTCGACCCCACGCCTGCAGCACGCCTCATTCAGGAGTTCGTCGGCGAGAACCTTTCCAACTGGTACGTACGACTGAACCGCAAACGCTTTTGGGGCGGCGGCATGAGCACCGACAAACTGGCCGCCTACCAGACGCTCTACACCTGCCTCGAAACCGTTACCCGGCTCATGGCACCCTTTGCGCCCTTCATGGCCGACCGGCTGTTCGGCGACCTGAATGCCGTGAGCGGAAAATACCGGGATTCCGTACACCTGTGCGCTTTCCCCACGGCCGACGCCTCCCTGATAGACGGGGAACTGGAGGATACGATGTCCATCGCCCAGCGCGTCTCCTCGATGGTGCTCGCCCTGCGCCGCAAGGTGAACATCAAGGTACGCCAGCCGCTGACCAAGATTCTGATACCGGTGCTCGACGAAAAGACGGGACGGCACATCGAGAAGGTCCGTAGCCTCATCATGAACGAGGTGAATGTCAAGGAAGTAGAGCTCATTACCAACACCATGGGCCTCATCACCAAACGCATCAAACCCAACTTCAAGACACTCGGCCCGCGTTACGGCAAGCAGATGAAACAGATAGCCGCACTCGTGGCATCATTTTCGCAGGAACGGATTGCAGCCATCGAGGCGAACGACAGCTTCTTCCTCGAAATAGACGGCCGGCAGTTGCCCGTGACGCGCGAAGACTTCGAGATAACCTCCGAGGATATGCCCGGATGGCTCGTGGCAACGGAAGGAAAGCTGACGGTGGCACTGGACGTAACCGTAACCGAAACGCTGCTCCGCGAAGGTATCGCCCGCGAACTCATCAACCGCATCCAGAACATCCGCAAAGAGAGCGGCTTCGAAGTGACGGACAAGATTCGCGCGGAGATAGGCCGATGCGACCTCGTAGAGGGGGCCGTCACGGATTTCGGCACCTACATCGCCTCGCAGACGCTCGCAGTGGAATTGAAACTAGCCGATACGCCGGCGGGCGACTTCGTTCACGACGTGGACATCGACGAGCATCCGGTCACGATAGCGGTTACGAAAGCCACCGCCTGACGGCCGGCACACAACGGCTTCTGCCGGATACCCGGTCGCGCGGAGGTGCGCTGCAATAATAATGCGATGCAGAAAAGCGTTATGGCAAGGATATAGGAGATAATTTCACGCACCGGCTTGCATTTATGCCCGGAAGTGGTTATCTTTATAATATCGGAATTAAAAACCAAATAAGATACGGATATGTCAGAAGTCGAAAAAACCAGATACTCGGACGAGGAACTTGCCGAATTCAAGGCCATCATCCTCGACAAGCTCGAAAAGGCGAAAGCCGACTACGAATTGTTGCGTTCGTCCATCACCCACACGATGAGCAACGATACGGAAGATACGTCGCCCACCTTTAAAGTGTTGGAAGAAGGGGCCGCTACCCTCTCGAAAGAGGAGTCGGGCAGGCTCGCCCAGCGACAGCTCAAATTCATACAGCATCTCGAAGCGGCTCTCGTGCGTATCGAGAACAAGACCTACGGAATATGCCGCGAAACGGGCAAACTGATTCCGAAAGAGAGACTCAAAATCGTACCGCACGCTACGCTGAGCATCGAGGCCAAAGAGAGCCACAACAAATAGGAGTGCAAACGCACGGGAACCGTGTACGCAGCTCGTTGCCCGACAGGAACAAGGGATGGAAAACAATCCCCTGTTCCTGTTTCCATCTGCAGCGACCGCCCGCCATAGGAAAGTATCGCTTCCGGGATGCCGCCGGAAACAAGACGCGGCATTCCACACGCATACCATACGAAACGCCTCATCCGAGGCTGGCCATACACAGGGAGAACCTCTCTGTTGTTTCCGAATATCCTCAACCGTTTTGCCCCGTTACACGAACGGAACAACCTCTCTTGCCCGAGCCTCCCGAAGGCGGGAAGAGAACGCCAAAACTCTCGGGACAATCCGCCCCACCCCCTTCGAGAGCAGAAACGCCTTGTCGCTCCCGCCCTTTCGCTTCCCTCTTTTTACGAGCAGGAAACGGGCCATGCACGGCAACGGCATTTTTATCGTATCTTTGCCGGACGACCGCAACAGGCGGAACGACGATTGACATGGCGAACAACAAGATAACCATCTATACCGACGGGGCGGCACAGGGCAATCCCGGCAGAGGAGGGTACGGTGTGGTACTGCTTTCTCCGCCCTATCGGAAAGAGCTCAGCGAAGGATTCCGTCTTACCACGAACAACCGCATGGAGCTGCTGGCCGTCATCAAAGGATTGGAGACCCTCAAATTCGACGGCTGCGAAGTCACCGTCTTTTCCGATTCCCGCTACGTGGTCGATGCCGTCACCAAAGGATGGGTGTTCGGCTGGGAAAAGAAAGGTTATAAAGACAAGAAGAATCCGGACCTGTGGCGGCGGTTCATGGTGCTTTACCGCAAACACCATGTACGGTTCGTATGGGTGAAGGGACACGACGGCAATCCGGAAAACGAACGCTGCGACCGGCTGGCCGTGGCAGCCGCCAACAGCGGCGACCTGAAAGAAGACGCAGGCTATACAGGGAAAGAGGAGAGATAGCAAACGGGGCGCTCCGCAGCCATCGCTCCGGTCCATCTTCCCGGCACTACATGCCGACAGGAAACACGGATAGGATACGGTTCCCGCCCCAGATAAAGCCGAGCATGGCTCCGGAGCCATGCTTCCCTGCGCTGCACCGGGACACAGATTATCCGCCACAAAACAAACGCGATTTTCGATGCCCTATCACCCCGGCTCTCTGAGAATGCCACAGAAGGCTCGGAAACGGCGAGCTCCAATCTAAACCGATGATTTCTCACCTGTTCGGCAGAATCACAGCCGAGCAACCAAATACCGCATCAAAGTTTAGCTCGCTCATGACAGAAAAACCCTACATGTTTTCTGTCCCTTCTCCCGGCCTCTACGGTTGTATTATACAAGCTTCTACCACAACATCCGAACGTTTCATCTTATAAGCGGCGAATGTTGTAGATCGTCCTTCTACATCAAACCACAACAAACAACAATGCGACGAAAATTACGAGTGAGTTGTATTGCATCCTCTTTCTACATCAAACCACAACATGTAATTATGATACTTACAATCCCTTGGGTTGTATTGCATCCTCTTTCTACATCAAACCACAACTGTCAAACGCTTACGTGTTGCTATTGACCGTTGTATTGCATCCTCTTTCTACATCAAACCACAACTAGCTCACCGCGCTATTGGAGCGTTCATATGTTGTATTGCATCCTCTTTCTACATCAAACCACAACGATGATTAAATCATACTTCGACAACGGGACGTTGTATTGCATCCTCTTTCTACATCAAACCACAACCCTCGGACGCCAGACACTTTGATTTTCGGGCACTTAACAGCCAGTAGACATGACACGAAACGAGGCGGCGTACACCGGGGAAGTCGGTTCGATGCAGTTTTCACATTTTCTACAAATATACGGAAAATTATATTCACTGAAATACGACGGTGCATGTCGGTCCAAAGGGCCGGTGCACGGTTACGAAGCGATTCGTCTGAAGCAAATATATAAAAATAGATTCATTGAACGTCGAGAGCATGCAAAGCATCCCTCGGGCGGCAGCTCAACTCGGCAATCGTACTGCGACTCGCCGGAAGCAAATATCCAGAATATCCGACAACTCCCGCAAGTAGCCGTCACGCACGTCCCGATTCTCTAAAAGCACAAGAAAAACGCCGCCCGAACGATACCCGGTCGGCGCTCCCTGCATTCACCCAAAATGCGGACAGTATCACGGAATACCCTCTCCACGAATCACATCGCAACAGCGACCTGCCCCGATGCACCCCGCATACGAAAAGGGCACGGAAAAAACTTTCCGCACCCCATTTTCGATGACAGCCCACCGGGCTTGCCGCAATGACTATTTCGCGTAACTTACCGAACGCGTTTCGCGTATCACGGTTATCTTCACCTGACCCGGATAGGTCATCTCGTCCTGTATCTTCTTGGCTATATCATGCGACAGCGCATCGGCCTCCTGGTCGGAAATCTTCTCACTCCCCACGATGACACGCAATTCGCGGCCGGCCTGTATCGCATAGGTCTTCATCACACCCGGATAGGCCATGGCGATATCCTCCATCTCCTTCAGTCGCTTGATATAGGACTCCACCACCTCCCGGCGAGCACCGGGACGTGCACCCGAAATGGCATCGCATACCTGCACAATCGGAGCTATCAGCGAAGTCATCTCCATCTCGTCATGGTGCGAACCGATGGCGTTGCAGACTTCGGGTTTCTCCTTGTATTTCTCCGCCAGCTTCATACCGATGATAGCGTGCGGCAGTTCCGGTTCGTCATCGGGCACCTTGCCAATGTCGTGCAGCAGACC
>OGTB01001593.1_pt1 | contig 14784 bp, 11 predicted proteins | sample 1553611 | NCBI WGS metagenome assembly OGTB01 (sample SAMEA2580032, study PRJEB22360) | human gut metagenome | biome: human gut; feature: human-associated habitat; material: faeces | place: Denmark | collected 2008/2010 | reverse complement strand
AAGGCTACGGCTTCGGTGCGGAAGGCGACTGGAAAGTAGCAGCCATGGTGCGTCTGATGAAGATCATGACCGGGGGAGTGAAGGATGCCAAGGGTACTTCCATGCTGGAGGACTATACCTATAATCTGGTCAAGGGAAAAGAGGGTATTCTGGAAGCTCATATGTTGGAAATCTGTCCTACTATTGCGGACGGTCCGATCAGCATCAAATGCCAGCCTCTGTCCATGGGAGACAGAGAGGATCCCGCCAGACTGGTATTTACTTCCAAGGAGGGACACGGCATTGCTGCATCCCTGATCGATCTGGGCAATCGTTTCCGCCTGATCATCAATGATGTGAACTGTAAGAAAGTGGAGAAACCTATGCCAAAGCTGCCCGTAGCCACCAATTTCTGGACACCGGAACCGGATATGTATACCGGAGCGGAAGCCTGGATCCTGGCAGGCGGTGCGCATCATACCGCCTTTACCTATGATCTGACGGCTGAGCAGATGGGCGACTGGGCAGCTATGATGGGTATCGAGGCTGTATATATCGACAAGGATACCAAGATCCGTGATCTGAAGAGAGACTTGATGCTGGGAGAGGTATTCTACCGCTAGGGTATTTCAAGTGGACAGGAACCCCAAAAACTTCTATCCGCAGTAAAAAGAAGGGTATCGTAAAAATGTTAAAAGTGTTTTTGGTGGAGGATGAATTCGTCATCCGCGAGGGAATCAAAAATAATATCGACTGGGAGACTCATGGCTATGAGTTCTGTGGGGAGGCCGGTGACGGAGAACTGGCCTATCCCATGATCCAGAGGCTGCGTCCGGATATCGTGATCACTGATATCCGGATGCCGTTTATGGACGGGCTGGAGCTCAGCAGACTGATCCGCAGAGAGCTTCCGGACATCGAGATCATCATTCTGTCCGGTTATCAGGAATTTGAATACGCGAAGGAAGCCATCAAACTGGGGGTGGCGCAGTATTTGTCCAAGCCGATTAACGGAGAGGAACTTCTGGCCGAACTGGAGGAACTCTCAGCAAAGATCGAGGAAAAACGCAGAGCTACCCAGATCCGTGAGCGCTATTTGAAGGAGATGGAGGAAAATACACTCAGAGAGCGAAAAAAACTGTTCCAGAGTCTGGTCGTTGGCGATAATACCGCAGCAGAATTACTGGAGTCAGCGGAGAGACTCGGCATCGATCTGTCGGCACCGTGGTACAATATTATTTTATTTAAGACGCAGTCACTGCGCCATGCACAGGACGAATACTCCGGCAGCCTGATCCGCATCGAAGAAGAACTGCGGTCACTGGAGGACGGAACAACGGTAGTATCATTTGACCGTAACCTGGAGGGCAAAGCATTTCTGCTAAAGGCGGAATCTGAAGAACAGTTACAGCTTCAGCAGCAGGAATATATTGAGAAGATCAAAGATATTATGGAAAAGTATGAGCACGTCCGCTATTTCGGAGGCATTGGCAGACCGGTGAACCGTCTGCGGGAGCTTCCGGCCTCCTTTGAACAGGCCAGTCATGCTTTTGCTTACAGGTATCTGGTGCAGGACAGCCGCATCCTGGATGGCGGGTATCTGGCACAGGGAACGGAAGAAGAGCACTTTGATATCAAGCAAGTCAATCCCAAACAGATCGATCGGACCAGGATCCAGGAATTCTTAAAGCAGGGAGACAGAGAAGAGGTCGTTTATTTCGTAGAAGAATTTTTCCGGGATCTGAGCAACAAAGCACTGCAGTCCAATATTTTCAGGCAGTACATCACGATGGATGCCTATTTCTGCGTGGCGGATTTCCTGGAAAGCCTGTCAACAGATACGCAGGATCCGGAGACTCCGAGCCAGGATGAGAAGACGCAGCAGGACAGCGACAGTGCTATACAGTATATTATACGGATCCTGGACAAAGCGCTGGAAGCAAGAGACAGAGCAGCCAGCAGCCGCTATGACGATGTGGTGGAGCAGGTGATGAAATATATAGAGGAAAACTATGCAGAAGAGGAGCTGTCATTGAATCTGCTGGCATCCCACGTGAATTTCTCACCGAATCATCTGAGCATGATCTTCAGTCAGCAGACAGGGATGAGTTTCATTAAATATCTGACGGATTACCGTATGAACAAAGCAAAGGAATTATTGCGCTGCACCGGCAAACGCAGCAGTCTGATCAGTCAGGAGGTAGGGTACAAGGACCCTCATTATTTTTCCTATCTGTTCAAAAAGACCCAGGGGATGACACCTACCCAGTATCGGGGCGGCATCAAATAGCCACGATCGCGGAAAGGACTTCTTATGAGAAAAAGGTTAAAAGAAATTTACGATCATTCTACGCTTGTGGCAAAGATAAGATATTCTTATCTTTGCCTTTTAGTGCCTTTTGTATTGTTTCTGATCTTCTGTTTCTATAATCTGTGGAATAACAATCGCAGATATGAGGACATGGTCAATTCCTCTGTTATGGCCAGTCAGTTCAGCCTGGATTTCCAAAAGGATTTTGATTATGAGACCTATCTCCTCATTGTGGGCAACAAGACGCTGGAGGAATCCAGTCTCCATGCCATGCTGGAGGAAGCAGATGAGATCGTGGCAGGACTGGAGGAATTAACTGAATCACAGGAGAATCGCAAGCGCCTGACCAGCGTAAAGAAATATCTGAATAACCTGGGAACCTATATTGGAAGGATCGAGGACAATATCCGTGAGGGTAACCGTTACGAAGATAATATAGAAATCTGGGAAAATGATGTACAGATCGTGACATCTCTGGTAGGAGACACGATGTCACGATACATCTATTATGAGATCCGTGGGATCCAGGAGAGCAGACAGCAGTATCAGGACTTTTTTGTGAATATGATCCGGTTTTCTGTGATCGCTTTTGCATTGATCCTGATGTTGTGTTTATTTTTATCCTATTATATTCCGCTGAGTATTACAAGACCTATCAGACGACTGACCCAGGTGACAGATCAGGTGGCGAAAGGGGATCTGACGGTACGATCGGATGTGACCGGCGGATTGGAGGCCCGGGTGCTCAGCGATTCTATGAATACCATGATCGACAAGATCAATGAACTGCTGGAGCAGGTGAAGACCGAGCAGGTGCGCCTGCGCAAGGCGGAATTTGAACTGCTGCAGTCCCAGATCAATCCTCATTTTCTATATAATACGCTGGATGCCATCGTATGGCTGGCGGAGGCCGGTGAACAGAAAAAGGTTGTGAGTATGGTAGGCAGTCTGTCCGATTTCTTCCGCATTTCATTAAATCAGGGACAGGATATTCTGGATGTCAGGGAAGAGCTTCAGCATGTGCGCAGCTATCTGGAAATCCAGCAGATGCGCTATCAGGATATTCTCCAATATGAAATCTGCGTGCCGGAAGAACTGTACTCCAGCCGGATACCCAAGATCACATTGCAGCCGCTGGTGGAAAATGCGCTGTACCACGGCATTAAGAACAAACGGGGAAAGGGTATGATCCGCATTGATGGGGACATGGAGGACAGTGACTGTATCCTGCGGATCACCGACAATGGCAGGGGCATGACACCGGAACGCCTGGGACAGGTACGGGAGGGCATCCGCAATCGAAATGCCTGTGAGACGGAAATCTACGGACTTTATAATGTAAATGAACGGATCCGTTTGAACTTCGGGGAAAAATATGGGATCACCATTACCAGTACCTATGGCGAGGGAACCTGCGTGACGGTACGGCTGCCGGAATATACTTTGTGAGAAAAATAAACCATCATCGTAAAATATTCAACCGTTTACGAGGGTGGTTCTTTTTTGCCATAAAAATTCCAACTTTTCCGAGAGGTATCTTCATGGTTTTTTGCTTTTTTTCACGATAAAATAGGATCATCAAAGAAATAGTTCTTTGAACAACAAAAAAATTGGGAGGTTACACAATGAAAAAGAAAATTTTAGCAGCAGTAATGGCAGCAACCATGGTATTTAGTCTGGTAGCATGCGGCTCCTCTGATGCGGGCAGCAGCGCAGCTACCGGAAGTGCAGCTACGGACACCGCAAGCGCCGGAGCTACAAGCACGGATGCATCCGGAGATCTGATCAAGGTCGGTATCATCAACAATGACCCTAACGAGTCCGGTTATCGTACTGCAAATGATAAAGATATGAAGAATACTTTCACTGAGGCAAACGGCTACGAAGCATCCTTCGCATACAGCTTAAAGAACGACGAGCAGATCACCGCAGCACAGAAGTTCATCCAGGATGGCGTTGACTACCTGCTTCTGTCCGCAGCAGATACTGCCGGCTGGGATTCCGTATTGAAGGACGCACAGGATGCAGGTATCAGAGTTATCCTCTTCGACCGTACCATTGATGCAGATGAGAGCCTGTATGAGGCATCCATCGTATCCGATATGGCAAAGGAAGGCCAGACCGCAGTTGACTGGTTAAAGAGCCAGAACTTAAGTGAATATAACATCATTCATTTACAGGGTGTTATGGGTTCTGCAGCACAGCAGGGACGTACCGGTGCCCTGGATGACGCGGCAGCAAACGACGGCTTCAATCTCGTAACACAGCAGACCGCTGAGTGGAACGCAGAGAAAGCACAGCAGATCGTACAGTCCGTGATCGATGCAGGTACTCCTTTCAACGTAATCTACGCTGAGAACGATGATATGGCTAAGGGTGCGGTAGCAGCTCTGGATAAGGCTAATATCTCCCACGGCGTAGGCAAAGACGTTATCGTTATGGGATTTGACTGCAACAAGTGGGCTCTGGAAGAGCTGAAGGCAGGCAACTGGAACTACGATGGACAGTGCAATCCTTTCCAGGCTTCCTATATTGATGAGATCATCAAAAAGCTGGAGAACGGTGAGACCATCTCCGAGAAGACCATCATCATGGACGAGAAGGGCTTCGATGCGACCACCATTACTCAGGAAGATGTAGACAACTACGGTATCTAGTCTGACGTAAATGACCAGAAGCGCGGCGCATGCTAGCTCCGCGCTTCTTTTATCAAAGATCAAAGAAGATTAAGGGGTGAAACTTTTGGACAATAACAAAGTATTGGAAATGAGAAATATTCACAAAAGCTTTCCCGGTGTACGAGCTCTGAAGGGTGTGGATTTTCATCTGAACAAAGGTGAGATCCATGCATTGATGGGAGAAAACGGTGCCGGAAAGTCAACCCTGATCAAGGTGCTGACAGGTGTCTATAGCAAGGATGAAGGACAGATCTTCATCGACGGCAAAGACAAGGCCGTGTCCATTCACTCTCCGCAGGAGGCACAGAAGCTGGGCATCAGTACTGTATATCAGGAGATCACACTCTGTCCGAATCTGTCCGTGGCAGAGAATATGTACATAGGACGTTCCAACAAAATCTATCAGAACTGGAAGAAAATGAATGAGGACGCAGATAAGATTTTACAGAATCTGGATATCCCTGCGAAAGCATCCCAACAGCTGGCAAGCTGTTCTATCGCTGTACAGCAGATGGTGGCCATCGCCAGAGCTGTAGATATGGATTGTAAAGTACTGATCCTGGATGAGCCGACCTCCTCTCTGGATGAGCAGGAAGTAGAAAAGCTTTTCGGTCTGATGCGTGATCTGAAGGCCAGAGGCGTGGGTATTATCTTCGTAACTCATTTCCTGGATCAGGTATATGAAGTGTGTGACAAGATCACTGTTATGCGTGACGGCAGTCTGGTAGGCGAATATGCCATCAAGGACTTGCCCAGAGTACAGCTGGTATCCAAGATGCTCGGCAAGGAGCTGGATGACCTGTCCGACATCAAGGGTGAACAGAAAGCAGATCAGAAAGCGGAAAGCACAGAGCCCCTATTCGAGACCAAGGATCTGTGCAGTGACGCCGGGATCAAGCCTTTTGATTTCTATATCAAAAAGGGTGAGGTCAACGGATTTACCGGATTGCTGGGATCCGGCCGAAGCGAATGTGTCCGTGCTATTTTCGGTGCCGACCGTATCATTGGCGGTACAGTGAAAAAGAATGGCAGACAGGTGAAGATCACTAAGCCTCTGGATGCTATGCGTCATGGCATTGGTTATCTGCCGGAGGATCGTAAGCGGGACGGTATCGTAGGTGACTTGTCCGTAAGAGAGAATATTATCCTGGCACTACAGGTGCTTCGTGGATTCTTCCGACCGATCTCCCGGGCGGAAGCTAATAAATTTGCAGACGAATACATCAAACTGTTGGATATTAAGACTGCATCCGCCGAGACTCCCATCAAGTCACTGTCCGGTGGTAATCAGCAGAAGGTAATTCTAGCCAGGTGGCTTCTGACCCATCCGGAATATCTGATCCTGGATGAGCCTACGAGAGGTATCGATGTCGGCACCAAGGTGGATATCCAGAAGCTGGTACTGAAGCTGGCAGGTGAAGGCATGAGCGTGACCTTCATTTCTTCTGAGACCGACGAGATGCTCCGTACCTGTTCCCGGCTGATAGTCATGAGAGACCGCAGGGTGGTAGGAGAGCTGTCCGGGGAGGATCTGACCCAGACCAAGATTATGAGTACGATTGCCGGAGGTGAGAGTAAACATGAGTAAGGAAAAAACAGTGGAAAAACAGAATAAAAATTTCCTCAGCGGATTGTTCCGGCAGCAAATCTTCATTCCCATTGCAGCCCTGATCATTCTGGCAGTATTCAATCTGATCGCGGATCCCAGCTTTTTCAAGATCACACTGGGATATAACAGCGCAGGAGATCCGGTATTGTCCGGCTATCTGATGACAATCTTAGACTACGGTTCCGAACTGGCAATCCTGGCTATCGGCATGACACTGGTCACTGCCGCATCCGGCGGACAGGATATCAGTGTGGGCGCGGCCATCGCTATTGCAGGCAGTGTGATCCTGCGGGTACTGTGCGGTACCAATTCCAGACCCGATACCTTACAGGCTCCCATTATCGTAGCTTTTCTGATCGCCTGTGTGGTGGCAATGCTCTTTGGCGCATTTAACGGTGTGCTGGTAGCGTATTTCAAGATCCAGCCCATGGTAGCGACGCTGATCCTCTATACGGCAGGCCGTTCCATCGCTGCATGGATCAACAACAACGAACTTCCTATTGTAAGTGATCCGACCTTCAGTTATTTCGGCGGATTTATTCCCGGAATCCCCATTCCCACACCGTTTTTCATTGCGGCAGTGTGCGTACTGGTGATCTTCCTGGTACTGAAGTTCACGACACTGGGGCTTTACACCCAGTCCGTTGGTATCAATGAAAATTCCTCAAAATTAAATGGACTGAATCCCACATTTATTAAGTTCCTGACCTTCGTGATCTTAGGACTGTGTGTGGCGGTAGCGGCACTGATCAAGGTAAGCCGTCTGTCCTCCATCAACTACTCTGTGATCGCAAAGGACATCGAGATGGATGCAATTCTGGCAGTAGCACTGGGCGGCAACTCCTTAAGCGGTGGTAAGTTCAACATGGCAGCGTCAATCCTGGGTGCCTATGTTATTCAGTTCCTGACCACCACCTTATACAAATTTGACGTACAGTCGGATGCGCTTCCCGCTTACAAAGCAGTGGTAGTTATCCTGTTGGTGGTATTAAGCACGCCAAAGGTAAGAGAGTGGCTGTCCGCTGTTGGCAAGAAGCTGAAGCAGAGTAAGACCGTAAAGGAGGTTGGCTGAAATGGGTAAGAAGTTAAAAAATATGACAGATACCAATCTGCTGCTGACCATCACAATTGTAGTATTTTTTGCAATGTATATCGGAGCTATCGTGTTCCAGGGAAAAGGCTTTTTAAAGCCACAGACGTTTTTCAATATCCTGAACGCCAACGCAGCTCTGATCATACTTTCCTGCGGTATGAGCTTAGTCATGATCACTGGTGGAATCGATATCTCCGTCGGTGGCGTGGTAGCACTGGTCAGTATGAGCTGTGCGGTATACCTGGACTTTGGCGGAGGCAATGTATTCATTTCTATGCTGATCGCCGTTGCTATCGGCCTTGCCTTCGGTATCGTACAGGGCTTCCTGGTAGCGTACCTGGATATCCAGCCCTTTATCGTGACACTGGCCGGGATGTTCTTTGCCAGAGGCATGACCACCATCGTAAATACTAAGCCCTTCAATGTGGCGAATGAAAACTTCACTGCACTGAAGGAGACACGTGTGTTCGTTCCGGGGATGGGATCTGTGAACAAGTTGGGAAATTATGTAAATGCCTATGTGGAAATCGGTGTGATAGTAGCACTGATGGTAGTCATAGTGATGTTTGTCATGCTTCGCTGGACGAAGATGGGCCGCAGTTTCTATGCTGTGGGCGGCAACAACCAGAGTGCACTGATGCTGGGCATCAATGTTAAGAGAACGAAGTTCCTGTCCCATCTGCTCTGCGGACTGTTGGCAGGCATCGGTGGCTATGTATACTTCCTGCATGTAGGAAGCGGTTCGGCTTCTCATGCGACAGGCATGGAGATGAATGCCATTGCATCCTCTATCATTGGCGGTACAATGTTGACAGGCGGTGTTGGTAATATCATCGGAACCTTCTTCGGAGTATTGTCCTTAAGCCCCATCCAGAACATCGTATCCAGTGCAGGTCTGGATCAGGCATGGTGGACCGGTATCACCATTGCAGCTATGCTGTGTCTGTTCCTGGTGGTACAGAGCGTGGTGATTGCCAGAAAAAAGAAAATGCTGCAGAAATAAATAAGAGTAGTTTCCTTCTGCTGGAGGAAGGAGAAGAACGAAATGAAAAGAGCGTGGCTGATGTGCAGCCACACTCTTTTTCCGCTAGTAAAAGTAATCCACTGGATATTAAGGGGGGTAAAAGTTATGAAAAAGACGAAGGTAAAAAAACAAAAGACTCCGAAAAAACAGGGATGCAGCCTGTTCCTGCTGCTGATGCTGCTGGCACTGGCACCGGTAGTTCTGGCAACAGTGATCCTCAGCACCACATCCTTACATCTGACCAGAACGAATCTGGAAGGCAGTGTACAGACCACACTGCATGTAACTGCGGATAATCTGGCAAAATACTGTAAGGAAAATGAGATCACGGCAATGAATGCCAGCGGTTATTACGAGTACCTGGACAGCCTGAAGGAAGAAGACCTGGAGATGGCCATTCTTGCAGATGGCATTCCGGCTACCACATCCATTAAAAATGAAAATGACTATCGTATCCGTGAAATCCCCATGGATCAGGACCTTGTGTCAGGCGGTGGGACGGATGGTTATTATGATAAAAATGTAGTGATAGATGGAAATGCTTATTATGGTTATTATATCCCGATTATGAATGACGGACGGATCACTGCGGTAGCTTTTGCGGCGGAACGGAAAAATGACATCACCGATGCTCTGTGGGAAATCAAGGTTGTATTCCTGATCTGCGCAGCGGGGATAGTGCTTCTGTTTGGTGCCATCTGCTTTTTCCTGAGCAGAGCTCTGTCGAGCAGGATGAAGGAGACTGGCGCCAGGGTGAATGCCCTGGCAGAAGGTGATCTGAGTGCCAAAAAAGAATCCCACAGTATCGTCCGTGAAATCCGTAATCTGTTACTGAATACCTCGCAGATGCAGCGGAATCTGGCGCAGGTCATCGGCGGTGTGCAGGAGGTAGCCGGAGAACTTCTAAACAGTGTACGGCAGGTCGCAGAGGGAAGCAATACTACCATGGAACAGGCGGAGCAGATCAGTCAGGCCGTGGATCAGCTGTCCGCTGCAGCAGAAGAAATGGCGGAAAATGTACAGAACATCAGTGACCGCATGGACGAGATTGGTGCGGCGGTCAACGACATCAGTGCCAGTGCCGGACAACTGCAGAAGGATTCGGAGGAGATGCAGGACAACAGTAGAAAAGCCGGAGAAGGTATGGAAAAGATCATGACCGGTAGCAGCCGTTCCGTGGAATCCGTGGATACTATTACGTCCAAGATCCATGAGACCAACGATTACATTGAAAAAATCGATGAAGCGGTAGCTCTGATCTTCTCCATTTCCGGACAGACAAATCTCTTAAGTCTGAATGCCTCCATTGAGGCCGCCAGAGCCGGAGAGGCAGGAAGAGGATTTGCAGTGGTAGCGGAAGAAATCCGTAAGCTGTCGGAGCAGAGTGCCGCCGGGGCCGAACAGATCAAGGAACTGGCACAGGGGATCATGGAGAAATCCGGTGAGACTGTGGAACAGGCGGATGTGGTAAAGGATATCATCCGGGAGGAACAGGATTACATTATTGCAACCAGAGAGCAGTATCAGCAGTTAGAGCAAAGTATCAGACATTCTGCGGAAGAGATCCGCAAGATTGCCGGAGAGACCAGACATCTGTCACAGCAGAAAGAGGATATTCTGGGCAATATCGGCAGTCTCAGTGCTATCAGTGAGGAAAATGCAGCCAACAACCAGCAGGTAAATGCAAACATTGAGGAAATCCTGACGCAGATACAGACAGTGGGCGCAAACTGTGATAAAATGAAACAGATCTCCGGGGAACTGGAGAACTCTGTGGCGTATTTTCACACAGAGAAAGAACCTGATGGAAAATGAGAGAATGACAGAGTGGTTTCCGGGTGGGAAGAATGACAGAACAGGATGACATTACAGATATGAAAAAATGCAGAACAGGAAGACGATGGATGATAGGTCTGTTGCTGGGGCTGGGAATGATACTGGCCGGATGTGGCAGCAGACGAAGTACTGCGGATGACACGGTGACATCGGAAGAGATACAGATGGATCGTATCGTTGTTGGCTTTTCCCAGCTGGGAGCGGAATCCGACTGGCGCAGTGCCAACACGGAGTCCATGAAAAGCACTTTTACAAAGGAGGCAGGGTATGATCTGATCTTTGAGGATGGGCAGCAGAAGCAGGCCAATCAGATCCGGGCTATCCGCACATTTATCCAGCAGGAGGTAGATTATATCGTGCTGGCACCGGTGACGGAGACCGGTTGGGATACGGTGCTCAGAGAGGCGAAGGATGCCGGGATCCCGGTGATCATCGTGGACCGGAAGGTGGATGTGGAGGATGACAGTCTGTTTACCTGCTTTGTAGGGTCTGATTTTGAATTGGAGGGCCTGAAAATGGCAGAGTGGCTGAATTCCTTTTCTGTTAACAAGGGAATTGCCCCACAGGATATTCATATCGTAAATATTCAGGGAAACATCGGTGCTTCTGCTCAGATCGGACGGACCAGGGGACTGGAACAGGGCGTGGCAAAATACGGTTGGGATCTGTTGGACCAGGTATCTGGAGAATTCACCCAGGCCAAAGGCAAGGAGGTCATGGAGGCTTTTCTGAAAAAATATGACAATATCAACGTGGTCTATTGCGAGAACGATAATGAAGCCTTCGGAGCCATGGAAGCCATCCGCGCAGCGGGCAGAACCGTGGGCAGTGACCTGGCGGCAGGAGAGATCATGATATTGTCCTTTGACGGTGTCAGCACGGAATCCATGGACTGCGTACTGAAGGATGAGATCACCTGTATCGGAGAATGCAATCCGCTACATGGACCAAGGGTAGAAGCACTGATCCGGATCCTGGAGGAGGGCAGGATCCCGGAAAAATTCTCTTATGTGGAAGAGGGACTGTATGCTCATGATGATACTGTGGTCTCTGTGACGGTAGATGATAAGATTTACTGCGTACAACAGGTGGACAGAGAACTTTGCAAAGAGAACGCATATTAAAAAATCTGAGGTAACGATCCGAATGTCACAGACATGGGATCGTTACATTTTTTTGCGGGAACTATAAAGTAATTGCAATTTAGTCCGATACATATTGTGAAACACGAATCACATTCGGGAAGGAGGAGTCGATATGCGTATTGAAGCGTATACACAGGTACAGCAGCTGTATCAGTCTCAGAAGCTAAGCAGAACACAGAAGACTAAGACAGCCACACACACGGACAGACTGCAGATCAGCAGCCAGGGCAAGGATTTCCAGACCGCTAAGGCAGCAGTGGCAGGCGCCCCCCACCTCAGGGGAGAGGTAACTGCTTACAATAAAGCAAGGATCCAGAACGGTACTTATGGAGTGGATAATGCAAGCTTTGCGGAGAAGCTGCTTCAGAAACAGGAAGAAATGAGGTAGTTCTTTGGCTAGTTTAATGGAAAACCTGATAGATGTATTAGGCAGAGAGAGTACGGAGTACGAGGCTCTGCTTCAGTTATCACAGCGTAAGACACCGATCATAGCAGGCGGTGATCTTGCAGAATTACAGAAGATCACGGACGAGGAGCAGGAGCTTGTAAGCAGGATCCATAATCTCGACAGACAGAGAGCGGGAGTGACTGCGGACATAGCCGATGTATTGAACAGGGATGTTAAAGAGCTGAAGCTGCCCAATCTGATCACCATGTTATCTGCACGCCCTGCGGAGCAGCAGGCACTGGCAGAAGCACATGACAGATTACAGGCAGCAGTCCAGGGACTGAAGCGCGTGAACGAACAGAACAGTGAACTGTTAAACAGTGCACTGGAGATGGTGGAGTTCGAGATGAATCTCCTCCAGGCGGCGAAGACAGCACCCGAGACAGCAAATTACAATCGTGGAGCTTACAATGCAGGAGATACCATGGGCGTTATCGATCATGGCTTCGATGCTAAGCAGTAAGATACAGAGGTGAGAGTTCATGCCATTAATGGGTAGTTTATATATTGGATCGTCCGGATTACAGACAAGTCAGAATGCGCTGAATACCACAGCGCATAATCTTTCTAATGTGGACACCACAGGCTATACCAGACAACAGGTACAGCAATCTAACAGAGCTTATGTCACATTATCTACAGACCCGAAGTCTATTGCCAACAAACAGACGGGTCTGGGTGTCACATATTCCCGTGTAAAACAGGTCAGAGATTATTTCCTGGACAAAACATACCGCAAGGAATCCGGACGCAGTATGTTTTATGAAGTGTCTACGGAAGTCATGGAAGAAGTAGAGAGCCAGCTGGGAGAGTTGAACGGCGAGGCTTTTCAGACGACCATGACCGATTTCTGGACTGCAGTACAGGAGCTTTCCAAGGATCCCAGCAGCTCCGTCACGCAGGGACTGATCGTACAGAGAGCATCCGAATTCGTGCAGAGAGCAAGTGCGGTATATGCTGGCTTAAGTTCCTATCAGGACAACCTGAATACACAGATCAGACAGAATGTGGATAAGATCAATAAATACGGCAATCAGCTGCTGACATTAAATGATCAGATCCGTGCCATTGAGAGCGGCGGTATTGAGCATGCCAATGACCTGCGGGATGCGAGAAATCAGATCCTCGATGAACTGGCAGAGCTGACCAATATGAGCTTTTCGGAGGACAGATACGGCAGCGTATCCGTACAGATCGAGGGTGTGGATTTCGTCAAGGACGGTAAGTGCTATGAGATCGCCATGAAGACGGATGAAGCTACCGGGTTCGTGACACCGTTCTGGCCCATGAATGCTTCTTATACTACAAGGGATGACGGCACCAGAGTCTATAATATCGACGGCGCGGAAGTGTTTGATCTCTCCATCGAGATCTCATCGGATCTGGGAACTGACATCGGCGGGCTGAAGGCTATGCTTTTGGCCAGAGGTGATCACAGAGCCAACTATACCGACCTGGCAGAGGGAAAATACGACAGCGTATCCCAATCGGTCGTTATGAACATACAGGGTGAATTTGACCAGATGATCCACAATGTGGTGACGAAGATCAATGATATCCTGGCAGAGGCAGCCGGGGTACAGAGCGGAGATTTGGAGCTGGCAGACGGTACGACACTTAAAAATGCTAAATATTGCGCAGTGGATTCCGACGGCTATATGCGCATGGAAGACGGTACTCCGATCCAGTTATTTACCAAGGTGACGACAGACGGCTATCGTAAGGTGACCGGAAAAGACGGCAAGGACTACTGGGTCATGAACGAGGAAAAGGCCGACAGCCCTGAGAGCCTTTATACCATTGGTAATCTGCAAGTCAATTCAGCTCTCATGCAGGAACCCTCCAAGCTGGGCTTCCGTCTGGCTGATGGCTCGGAAGATAAGAAAACGGCGGATGCACTGAAGGCAGCGTTTACCGAAGAATCCTATACGCTGAATCCCAACGTACAGAAAAAGACTACTTTTGTAGATTATTATACGGATCTGGTATCACAGGTAGCAAACTCCGGATATGTGTTCCGGAGCATTTATGAGAACCAGGTCAACACCGTGGAAGCAACACAGGGTGCCAGGGAGCAGGTGGTCGGTGTCTCCACGGACGAGGAACTGTCCAATATGATCAAGTTCCAGAATGCGTACAACGCATCCAGTCGATATATCAATGTGATCAGCGAGATGCTGGAACATATTATTTCCACATTAGGAGTATAGGAGGCGATATAGAATGCCCTCACAATTTTTTGGATTAAATATTGCATATACAGGACTGCTGGCCAGCAATGCTGCCATGAATACCACTTCCAATAATATCGCCAATGTACAGACGGAAGGCTACAGCAGACAGCAGGTAACCCAGCAGGCATCCAATGCACTGCGGGTATTCCAGACCTACGGCTGTGCCGGCGCCGGTGTAGAGACACTGGCCATCGAGCGCGTCCGCGATGAGTTCTATGACGGAAGATTCTGGGACAACAATGCACAGCTGGGCGAATACGATATGAAGCAGTATTACATGCAGCAGCTGGAGACGTATTTTGATGATGACGGCAAGAGTACCGGATTCAAGACTATCTTCGATCAGCTGATGATCACCGGTATGCAGGCTCTTTTAAAAGATCCCAACAGTGCCACAGCCAAATCCCAGTTCGTAGGCTATGCCGGA
>OGTB01001589.1_pt1 | contig 14802 bp, 12 predicted proteins | sample 1553611 | NCBI WGS metagenome assembly OGTB01 (sample SAMEA2580032, study PRJEB22360) | human gut metagenome | biome: human gut; feature: human-associated habitat; material: faeces | place: Denmark | collected 2008/2010 | reverse complement strand
GCCAGCCGATGGGTGTGGCCGTCATCGGCGGTCTTACTTTCTCGACTATCCTCACACTCGTGGCCGTTCCGGTCATGTACTCGCTGTTCGGAGGTGCGGGCGTCAAGCGCCGCCGCCGGATGATGCGGGAAGCGTATATCAACGGCACTACGCCTGAAGCATAAACGAGATGCGTTCCGGCGGGGAGAAGATTCCCGCCGGACGTTCATCATAAACATAGAAAACGATGAAAGCACTGTTCATTTCATACAATATGACGCTTACCGAGCGTGTGGAGGGCCTGCTCGACCACTATACTGTCCGCGGCTTTACGCTCTTTCCGCTGACGCACGGGAGGGGGTCTTTCGACGGTGAGCCTCACATGGGCACGCATACGTGGCCGGCCATGAACTCCACCATCATTGCCATGGTCGAGGATGAGAAGATGCCGCGTGTGATGGAGGCCCTGCGCAAGCTGGAAAAAGAGACGCAGATGCAGGGCATGAGGGCCTTCGTGTGGGATATCACCGATACCTTATAGCCTCTGTCTTCTTGAGTCGAAGGCGGCGGAAGTATATTTCCGCCGCCTTCGGCGTATCCGGCAGCCCCAGGCAGGATACGGTGGCTGTCGTTTTCGAGCAGAATGAGCGATGTCGCCGAGATAAAATGAGGTGCCCGAATATGGAGAGGCCAAAAGACTGCTGAAGTTCCTCGATAACTTTCTGAACATATCGTCGGTGGAGATTCCTCATGCTTCTATACTGCGCGAATTCATAGGCGGCAGCAGTTTCAGATATTGACCTTCGGCCGCAGACGAAGCGGACGGCAGGGAACGGATGTTCCGTAAGGTATATGAGAAGGCCGCAACCATCGGGTTGCGGCCTTCTCCTCTATTTTCGACCGGTACCTGCGGTCGGAGTCCGTGGATTAATCGGGAAGTTGCCTCCCGTTTACGTTGAGGCCGATAGAGCCGGAATATGTTCCAGTGAGCCTGTTGCCGATATCGTCCAGCAGGTCGAACTCGAAGACGTAGGAGTTTTCGAACCCTTCCATTTTGGTTACGGTAACGGTGCCGGATACGACGGGCGCTGCACCGACGACTTCGTTGTCGCGGTATTCCAGATACCAGAATCCCATGTATTTCGACCATACCGTTTCTCCCTCCGAGCCCTGTTCGATAGTCCACGGAGCTTTGTAAACTCCGCTCCCATCGGAATCGAGCGGTGCAGGAACGATTTCGTATTCCCCGTCGGGGAGGATGTACATGTCGTCGTCGTTCATCTCGATTCGTTCCGTGACGGGCATGAAGTGGAGCCGGTGTCCCGAACCTTCGATACCGCCCATGGAGGGCGTCACTCCGTCGGTCAGTATATTGATGTCCCATGTGCTTACGGGAATCATGGTGTCGTCGGGTGCATACGGCATCAGCGTGGAGTAACCGTGGTCGAAGTCCAGCGTCATGAGGTCGAGGTCGCCGGTCAGGGTAGAGAGATGGTCGGGTGCTCCGCCCTGGGAGACCGGGATGCGGAGTTCGGCCACCTCCTCCCGGTCGGCCGTAATGACGATGAAGCCCGACCGCGGTGCGCTGTCCGTATTACGCTGCGGAACCGCATTGATGTAATCCTCTGCCTGGTAGACGCTCAGCCAGGGAAGCGTGCTCCCGTCGTCATCGACGGCTTTTGCGCTCCACTGGACGTTTACGGCAGCGATGTTGATGACGGTTCCCGTATCGTTGTCGTATTCCCATGCGATGGGGCCTTCGGTATCGGCGGAGAGGGAAGGTGGAAGTACCTTCGCTTCCTGAACGATTACGATGGCTTTCGGGGAGGCGGCGGTATGCTGCGGCGTTACGACGACTTTGCCTGTCCTGCGCCGGGTTTCGGGGTTGTCCGAGACGGCGACGGTCAACTGCCCCTTCTCCTGCGTCAGCGTTACCCATCCCTGTGCGTCGTCATCGGATTCGGCTCTCCATTCCATGGATTCGGGTTCGGCGGTTACGGTCACCTGCTGATGTGCGGCCCCTTCGGCCGGAAATGTCAGCGAGGCAGGTTCGACCGAAAGAGAGACTTGCGGCGGTTCGGGATTCGCCTCCTGCCTTACCGTGACGCTGCGGGCGGGAAGTTTGCTGTTGTCGGTCGCATCTATCCGGATTTGGCCTATCCGTTCTTCGGCCAGTTGGTTGTCCGAGACGGAGACGGTGAGCGTAGTGCCCTGTTGTGTTACAGAAAGCCATTCCTGCGAAACCGCCGGAACGGTGTATTCCCAGGTCACGTTGTTGGCGGTCACTGTAACGGTTTGGGATGCTGCCCCGACCGCGGTGAACGAGAGTTCGGTCGGCGATACGTTGAGGGAGCGTTCTTCCTGTTCGGTAGGCTGGCAAGCTGCGGCGAGGAGCAGTGCAGCGGCCCCCAATACTGTTTTTTTCATGTTGCTTTCTTCGATTTCGTTCGTTTGGAAAATGTGTTGCTGTTGTGTGTATGCACGGGCGTCGGCTATTTTTCGAGGGGCGGAGCCACATACCAGCTTACGACACGTGTTCCGACCGCAGTGCTTTCCAGAACATTGCCCATCAGGCGCGAGCGGTCGGGGGTGATGTAGGTGATGTACCCCGTCGGAATGACGATGCCGTAATTGTCGGACACCCATTCCTCTACGGAGCCGAGGCTCACCTGATGCTCGATGTCGTACACGATACCCGAACTCGGCAGAAAGGTTCCGAGCAGGATGATGCCCAGGCCGTCGTCCGTCGCGTGGGATGCGTAACCTTCGCCGAAGTCCGTGACTATGGTTGTTTTTCCCGTTTCGGTATTGAAAAAGGCCGGATATTGGGTTCTCGCTATGTCGTTGCCGGCCAGTTTTTCCGTCCGGTAGGCTCCGGCAATCCATCGGCCGTTGGGACTTATTTTGGTGTATTCGGCGGTAGCGATCATGCCGTTTACCAGACGGTAGTCGATGGTTTCTCCTATACCGTTATCTATTTGTACGGTTTGCGTTTCGCGGACGTCGCTGCCGACCCAGTCGACCTTGCCGTCTTTCCAGTAGAGCATTCCGAAGTCGAGGTTGTCCCACGTGCTGCCGTAGATGACCGAACCGTCGGCGGAACATCCGCGGACCGTGACACCTGTCACATATGGGGCGTCGCGGAAATTGAGCGGCGGTACGGGCAGTATCTCCGGTTCTCCGTCAATCCATCGGATGGGTTGGTAGAGGTTGCCCGGCTGATGGCCCCAGCCGACCCAGATGCGTCCGTCGGCCGAAATGCTCTGTACCTGCGGAATGGTCGTCTGTCCGGCGGGAGCCTTCGGAGTAAAGGCATTCCCGGAGATGTCGAATCCGATGCATCCGTTCGTGTTGGAATCATAGAAAAAAACGGTGCCCTCGTCCGATACGGCGAAAGGGACTTCGATGCAGTAGAGGTCATCGGGCAGCGGTCCGAACTGTATCCATTCGTCGGTTTCGATGTCGATGACGGTCGGACGGTTTTCCCATACGTCGTCTGTCCTCACGGTCTTGACGTTTCCGGCAGCGTAGCGTCCGTTTTTCGACAGGACGGCTCCCATGTCGAAGGTTTTGAGGATACGGTAACGGTTGGTTCGGTGTTCCGGAGCCATCTGGATAACGGTGATATGTGCGGTAGCTTGTCCGCAGGCAATGGTGATTTCGGTCCGCCGTTCGGAATCCGCTTTGTTGTCTGCAGCGGCGAGGACGATGCCCTCCGCCTCTCCGACCGTCGTGAGCCCGGAAGCCCCCGTTCCGGCCCCCCATGGCCCGGAGCCTGCCACTTCGATGGCTTTGGGTATGTTTCCGTCGGCGAGGAATGTACAGGCGGCGTCGCTCAGGCGGACGTATTCATATTGTGTTGGTATCTCGCAGGCTGTTGCAAGAAAGCCTGCCGCTGCCATCCATAGGATGGATTGGAGTTTTTTCATGAAGTCAGGTGTTTTTGGTTGAGTGATTAATGGAGAAAATGGAACTGACATTGTACAATAAGTTCTATGCAAAAGTAAATAGGTAAATAAAATTTAATATTATATGAGGAAAAAATATGATAAAATGAACGCAAAAAACGAAGTTCAGTGCATTTGGCAGGAGCCTGAGAACGTGTGCGCGGACTTGAAGAGGCAGGAGGGGACCAGGGGAGTGCGGGTATTGCCGTCCGGTAGGGGGATAGCGTACGGTAACGTTGCGAACAAGAGGAGGGAGGAAGATACGGACGTGTTGCGGTCAGAAAGGAGTTCGGCTGTCGGAGGCGGTTTACGGTCCGGCCCGGTACCGGAAAGGTATCGGGCCGGGTGTGGTTCTGTGGCTGGAAGGATGTATGTTGTACCGGCGGCCGGGTGTCAGATGTCGTCGCCCTCCTCTCCGTCGCCGGCCGGCGTTTCGTAGGAGAAGGTCATGGTCAGCCGGGGGGTGGATGACGGGAAGACAATATCCGTTGCGGCGTCGGAGAGTTCGTCCCCGTTGCGGTGGTAGGAGTAGAGGTATCGGGTTGGCCACGAGGTTTGCAGTCCTTCCTGAGAATGTATCTGCGTCGTGATATCGGCGCTTTCGGGGAAGTTGCTCTGCGGGTCGCCCGTCAGTCCCAGCAGCCAGAAACCGGTGAGGGAGTAAAACGGCGTACCCTGTGCCTCCGGCAGGACGAAGATGTTCCATACGTTGGTTGTCAGGTTGTTGTCCTGATATCCCGTTTCCTGTGTCGGGTAGTTCAGCTTGTATTGGACGGTATCCTGCACCATTTTCGCCTCGTCGTTCGGATTGTAGGTGGTGATGTGGCAGATGCTGTCCACGCGGAGATTGTCGTAGAAGTAGTCGAACGTTTCGTTGATGACCTGCGCCGTATCGAGGGTCTCTCCGTTGCGCATGCTCATTGTCTCGTTGCGCGTGATTTTTTGCAGGAGCTTGTCCTCGCTGTTGTCGTAGCTGAGGCTTATCGATACGGTGGACCGGTTGAGGATGATGCCCGTATTCGCGTCGGCGAAAGACCACTCCAGATTCTCATACCCGTATGCGCGTCCGTCGAGCATTTTTATCTGGAAGCTGCTTTCGCTTCCTCCGGAGGCCATCGTGACGGTACCCGAGGAGCTGCCCTTCTCCACCGAATAGGTGACGGCGCCGTTGCCGCTTCCCGTCGTGAAGGAGGTTACCTCGTCCGATTCGTCTGCGTATTCGAAAGAGAGTTCCGCCGGCCCGTCGAGCGTTCCGCCGATGAGGGTGCGTCTGATGCCGGAGAGCTGCCTGGGTCTGGCGACGGCCGGCTGCGTTACCCGGATTTGCGTTCCGACATTTCCGGGGAGCTTTATCTCCACATCGGCATGGCGGTCGCTGCCGGTGTAGTTGGCCGATTTGGCCATGATGGTTACGGAAGTGATGTTTGGACTTCCGGAGAGCGGCGTGACGTTGAGCCACCGTGTCGTGTCGCCCTGTTCGTAGAAGATGCGTGCATACCATTCGGCGCTCGCCCGGAAATTGACCGTGAAGGGATTGGTACCCGACAGTTCGATGTCGTGCATGCCGGGGTCGTCGATATCGACGTATGCGTTGTCGTGTGCGCACGATGCGGAAAGTGCCGTGAGGCACAGTGCGATGGTGATATTCGCAAGGGTTCGTCCCATGTTCATGTCCGTCGGTATGGTCGATGGCGGAAGCGTTCCGGCTCCGCCGAACAAGTGTAGCCTAAGACCGGACAGGCCGGTGTGCCAAAGGAGATTTCCCGGATTACAGGCCTGCAACTGTCTGTTACAAAGATACGCAGAACCGGCGAAAATCCGATAGAAATGGTGCAAATAAAGTAAATGGTTGATAATTAGTTCTTATGTGCTGTTTCCTGTGTGCTGTTCCTGCGGCGGAAAGGGGACAGGACGCCTCGCCGGCGGACGGCTGCGTGTTCTTTTGCCCTGTTTGTACGGGGTATCCGCCCCTCCCGGCAGCAGTCTGCGGAGAGGCGGCGGTTTCCTGCCGGTTCCGGTCGGCGGGTTCCGGAAGCTTCTGTCGTTCCGTATCGGACTGCTGCGCAGGCATCGCTCCTGCGGCAGTCTGTCTGCGGTTATTCGTAGAAAAGGATGAAATCTCCTACGTTGTTCTCTACGATGGGCGTTTGGATGCCGTCGGTTTCGTTGGCGACGGTCGTTTTGATGTAGCGTTCCAGTTCGAGCGTGGTGATGTTGCCCTGCCCGTCGCGGGCCTCTCCGGCAAGACCGTCGAGCAGGGCGCGGGTAAAGACTCCGTTCTGCCACTTTTCGGCCTCGTTGGATTGTTGGGAATCGGTGCTCGAATAGAAACCGATGACGCCGGGTTGGGCAAACTGAAGCGTTCGCGAGATGGACTTCGTGTTATAGAGCGCCCCGGCATGGCAGGCGTCCATGAAGACGACTACCCGGCAGTGCTTGTCCACCAGGATGCGCATGGCCGTGCGGATATCGTTGAAATTTACAGCCGTGGCATAGAGATTCCCTTCCACGGCGTCGGAGGTGAGGAAATAGGTCTCGTCGTTCTCCTGCGCTCCGTGTCCCGAGAAATAGAGGATTGCCACGTCGTCCTGCCGGACGCTGCGGGCGAGTTGCATCAGCGCCGTTTTCAGGCTGACGGCCGTAGCATGGGCATCGGTCAGCAGAATCGGTTCCTCGATTTTGCGGTATCCCTCCGGGTTGGCTCCGGCCACTGCCCGGGCGATATCCTTCGCATCTTTGGCCGCATGTGCGAGGTCGGCGATGTTCGGGTCGTCGTATTGTCCCACCCCCACGGCGAGCAGGTGCAGCGCGGGTTTGAGTTGCTCGCCCGTATATCGGAGCGTCAGGTAGACGGGCTCGCTGTTCAGCCCGCGCGAATCTTTGGCAATCAACTGAATGCGGCGCACTCCCTCTTTGGAAGGCAGTTTCAGCCGCAGCTCGTCGCCCACGCGCCGTACCCCCTTGGCAGTCATGTCGTAGGGTTCGTTGTCGATGGAGACCATGATTTCCGGCGCTTTGCCGTCGGCCGTTTTCGCCTCGTAACGGATGACCACCTCGTCCAGGTCGTAACCCGTACCATCCTTCGGACTCAGGATGGCCACTGTCGGAGGCGTCACGGCGGCCGGCGGGGCCGCATCTTCGGCGGGTGTCCGTACCGTCGTGTCCGCCGCGTGTTCGGCGAGGTTCCGGGCAGTCGTGGTCTGCGGATTCATGTCTGTCCCGTCGGGTACATAGTTGGCCACCTGGGAGGCCGGGACGACCGCATAGTCCGGAGAGTTCTGCCACTCCATTCCGGCCAGGTAGGAGTCGCCGTAAGAGAAGACGGGTTTGACGACGAACTCGCCCTTTTTGTTGATGCATCCCCATTTGCCGCGGTATTGCACGCTGGCGAAGTTGATGCCTTCGCCGAACGAATAGGGATGGCAGTCTTCGTAGCGGGGCAGGATGGCCCAGTTGCCGAGGTGATTGACGAATCCCCATTTTCCCGTGTCGCGGTCCTGGATGCGGTAAAGTACCCTGCCTACCGGGGTACCTGCGAGCAGGTGCTGTCCGGCCAGATAGGAATCGCCGTAGGAAAATACGGGACGGATGACGAACGCTCCTTTGCGGTCGATGCAGCCCCAGCGTCCTTTATATTTGACCGAACCGAGGCGGAATCCGCTGCTGAACGAATAGGGGTGGCACTCTTCGAATGCGGGAGCGATGGCCCATTCGCCCCGAGCATCGACGAAGCCCCACAGTTCGGTATCCGGGTCCTGTGCGGCACGCAGGGAGATTTGTGCCGGGGCGCTTGCCGGCAGCAAGAGGGACAGGAGACTAAATAACAGGAATCGTTTCATGTCGTAGCCGTATGTCGGTTAAGGATTTGTTACTTCGAGGGGCATCCGGAAGATGCCGACGCCGTCGGGCGATGCGTCTGCCGGTCGATTCATGCCGAGCGCTTCGGCCACGCGGCGCAGGTCGAACGGCCGGTCGTAGGCCGTCAGGACGAGGAGGTCGGGTCCGGCCGGTTCGGAGAACTCCATCGGATACTGTTGCCCGGGCCCAGCAGGTGCAGCATGGTACCGCCTTCGTCGATGGGCAGGCAGTCATAAAGGCTTCCGTCCGAGGCGATGTCCAGAACATTGACGAACAGCGGGATATCTCCCCGGTTGGTGATGCGGAAAAAGAAACGTCGGCCCATCGGGGCGCGGCCGCTGATTTCCGCTCCGGTCTGTTCGTCCACCAGCACCATCGACAGGGGGTAGGCCGACCGGTAGTCGAGGGTGACGACGGCGGCATGGATGGCTCCGTCGGCGTTGAGGTCTTTGTAGGATACGGTCGCTTCGTGGCTGATTTTTTCCGTATCGCCGCGGGTCAGTGCCCGCAGGAAATTGGTGGCGAAACGGCCGAGGGCCGAACGGCGCTGAGCCTCGATGATTTCGGCCAGCGGGGCTTCTTCCTGCTCCTTGAGGGCGTAAAGTCTGTTGCCGTCCCGGTCGATGACCGACAGCACGGAGTGTTTCCCGATGCGTACTATATCCTCCGCGGAGAGGGTTTCTCTGGGGGTCAGTGCATCCCATTGGCCCGCACGCAGGCAGTGGGCGTCGCCGTTCACCGAAGCGACGCGGTAACTTTGGGCGGAGAGGGTTCCCGCCAGAAACAGGGAGACCAGCAGGCCCAGCATTTTACGGATTGTCCGTTTCATCTGTTGCGTTTTTTTTCGTCCGTCCGGAGCGTTTGCGTGTACGGTGTCTCCCCCGAACCCATCCGGCCAGTTCGACGATGTCTGCCGCGAAGCCTGTCAGCGCCAGGGCGAACATCGTATAGACGAGGTTCAGTACCACTCCGTATTTCGAGAAGAGGCAATATCCGGCCAGCATCAGCAGTACGATGAGCAGGATGCGGGCCGCACTTTCGATAAAGTTGGCCCAGCGGGGGTGAAGGCGCCGGCTTTCCCGGACGGCATAGCAGAAATATGTGAAGAGAAATGTCAGGACGAAAGCGGCGGCCGCGCCCCAGACCGGGGCGAGCTTCACCACCCACGTATCGTGCAGGATGGTGGAGAGCGTATGGGCCAGCAGCACGGTGCCCGGTACGCGGTGCGTCCCTCCTATGCGGAAGGGCATGTCGTGCGTGTCGCGCAGGTCTTTCAGGTCACCCACCAGCACGAACCGTCCCCGGATGTCGTCGGGAAGAAGCGGTTGGGAGATGCCCGTCGTGAAGAACTCCTTGTCGAAGTAGTTCACCGTCCGGTACGGGTCGGGCGTGCCTGTCGTTCCGGTTGCGAGATAGGGCAGATAAGGGATGGTATCGCCCTGTTCTGTCTCGGCAGGGCGGAAATAGGTGGGGCGGTTGACGAGCCCTTCGGGTATGTTTCCGTCTGTCACGAAGAACGACCGTTCCGTCTCCCCGTCGGTCAGCCGGCAGGCCGCATAGAGGTTGCGGGCCTCGGTGACCGCATTTCGTAGCCGTCGGTCTTCGGCGGTATCCGTCGTGGCGGCTGCCGGAAAGATGACGTCGAGCAGGATGGCTGCGGGAGCACAGGCGTCTATGCGTTCGATGGCCTCGGCGATGGCTGCCCGCGATTTCTCTCCTTCCAGGTCGAAAAGCACGATGCGGTCGTCGTAAAAGCAGCTATAAGCTTCCGTGTCGGGCCCCCGGTTCTCAATCGAGTAGAAGTAGTTGATGACGTCCGCTTCGTCGTCCTGCGGCGCCAGATGGTCCAGTACATTGACGTCGAGAACGGTATAGAGCAGGAAGCAGAGTGCCAGCGAAATGCACGTTCCGGCAAGGGAGCGTAACAGGCGGGACGTATGGATATGAAAACGGACGGGAACCACGGTTGCGGAGCGTTTCGTTGGACTGGCGCGTGCAGATGACGGGAGTCCGGAACAAAGATAGGGAAATTTTGCACAATGCGGTTTGATGCCGTATCACAAACTGTCGGCAGCGTACACGGAGTTTCCCTCGGGAATGCGGTCTGAGGATGCAATCGTTGTTATCGCATCTGCGGATACATGGGATGTCGCGGGCGGCGTAGGGAAAGCGGTTGTGACCGGAGCAGGGGAGCGTCGGCCGCGACTTTTCGGGTAGATATCGGACAGGACTTCCGTCCTACCGCTTTCGGGGCGGCAGGAGGCTCCTTTCCATGAAATAGTGTTCGCTTACGCTACCGTCGGGAGCTTGCACGGGCCCGCTGCCGGGAATCATGAAGCCGCTCTTCACGCAGACGGCGATTCCCCGTCCGTTGCGTTTGTCCACCGAAAGCCGTACGGTATGCACTTCCCGGTAACGGCCGTAATAGTCGATGAACAGGAAGGTGTCGCGGGCATATCCTTTGCCCCGTGCTCCTTCGGCGATGCGGAGGCTGTCGAGAAGCAGTGTACCGTCGGCGCAGGGTTTCAGCACTGCACACCCTACGTCGGTACCGTCGGCGCGGAGCAGGTAATATTCGTATCCTTTCTTCATGCGTGCCGCGATGGCTGCGGCGCACGGTTCGTTTTGGTCTCCCTCTACCGATGTTTCGCCGTGCAGGAGGGCTGCTGTACGGCCGATTTCGCCTGCTTTTCTGACACGGAAGAGGCGGAGGTTTTCGTCGCGGCGCATCGTGCGGAAGGAGAGGATGTGCCACGAGACCGCCGCGAATATTGCGGCCAACAGGATTTTGAGCCACAGGGATTCCGCCACGAAAAGGATGCAGATGAGAATGGTGACGAACATCAGCGAGACGGCCGTCGCCTTGCTTTGCAGCGTGATGGCCCTTTTTTCGCGGTAGTTGCGTATGTAGGAGCCGAGATAAGGGTGGCTCATGAGCCATCCGTAGAGCCTGTCCGACCCTTTGCAGTAGAACCATGCGGAGAGCAGCAGGAAAGGGGTGGTGGGAAGCAGCGGCAGAAAGATGCCCAGCATACCGAGAGCGAGCGCCGTGCTTCCGAGAATGATGTAGAACAGTTTCATGGAGTACAAAGTAACGCAACTTTGCGGATATTCCTCTCCTGTCCGTCCGTTTTCCGTACAAGGAACAGGGGACGGGATTGCAATCCCGTCCCCTGTTCCGGCCGGTTAGGGAATCGTCCGCTGCCGTGTGTTCCCTGCGGCGTTTCCTTCCTTTGTGCCGGCATCAGAAATTCACCTGAAAACCGATGCCGAGCACCTCTTTTATCTGGAGGCGCGGCGAACCGGGCGTATCGGCCGTCTTGCCGAAGAGGATGTCATCGTCGTATATCATATTGACATAGAGGTTGGCGGTGAGCCATCCGGTCAGGGCGTAATCGAGCTGTATGTCCCAATTGATGTCGATGTTCTGCGGATTGTGCAGGTAGTTGGAGTAGAGTTCCAGGCGCGAGTAGAGCGACAGTTTTTTCCAGAGCGTCGTTTTCGCCTCCGCCCGGATGTTCGCGCCGAACTCGTTGAGGATGCGGTGGCCGCTTTTTACTCCGAACGCACCCGCGTCGGAGAGCCTGTCGTTGCACACGAACGTGGCCCGGTAGGTCGCCGGGGAGACGATGACGGTCAGCCATGCCGTCGGGGTGTAGGTCAGGCCGAGGCCGACGGAGAGGTAGCCGGGGGCCATGAAGTCGGAGATGTATTCCGTGGAGGAGACCTTGTAGTCGTATCCTTTGGCGAACTGGGTGTTGAAAGTAGCCGTCGCACCGGCGTACAGTTTCCGGGCTATCAGCCGGCCGTAGTTGGAGGAGAGGTATATCTTGTCGTTGGTTTTGCGCGTTCCGTCCGTGCTCGTGCGGTTGATGCCGTAGGCGAGTTCCAGACGGTTCGTCCAAAGGTTGCTGCCGTCGTTGTAGTCGAGGCTGTAGTTGAAGGAGGCGTTCACGGCAATTGCCGGGTCGCCGCCCGCGTTCCAGTTGGAGAACGATGCCTGCGATAAACTGAGCCCGGCCGTACCGCTGCTTTTCCAAGGTGAGGCTTTTTGCAGCGAATCGGCCTCCGTCGCGGCCTGTTCCATGACGGCTTTGGTGGTTTTTTCGATGTCGTCGGTGATGGCCGGCGTCTGTGCGAACGAGGCCGCTGCCAGGAGCAGGGCGGTTGCTGTCGTGTACAATTTCTTCATAATGTCTTTGTTTTGGTTATGACTTTTAGCGGGTTGCCGTTATGAATCGGTCGTTATAAAAACCGTGCCACTTTTATCGGCGGTGGCCGTTTTTTGTCTTTCCGATTCTCCTTTCGGGCCGGAAAATATTCGAAAAACGTTACATTTGCACCGGATTTCACCCGGCGTTCCGGTATGGAACGATACGGTATGTGTTCTGCTAAATTGCTTATTTATAGGATTTTAATTGTCTGGATGTGTATTTAGCCTTCCTCTTTTGATGCGAGTGGAACGATTTTTGTATTTAGTGGTGTCGTAGATAGAGTACATATGGAGAAAGTAATTCACCGTTCGGGGAGCAGGGGGTTTTCCGACAACGGTTGGCTGAAGAGCTATTTCACCTTCAGTTTTGCAAATTACTACGATCCGCGCCGTATCAACTTCGGAGCGCTTCGAGTGTTGAACAACGATACGATTGAAGGCGGCGAAGGCTTTAAATCGCACCCCCACGACAATATGGAAATCGTGTTCATCCCTACCGAAGGGGCTATCGACCACGGTGACAACATCGGCAACATTACGACCGTTTCCACCGGCGAGGCGCAAATCATAAGCGCAGGGCGCGGAATGGTGCATAACTCCTATAATCATGACCGAAACACCCCCCTTTCCTACATACAGATGTGGATATTTCCGCAGGAGTATGAGCTGGAACCGGCCTACTCCAAGGTGAAACTGGAGGAGGTGGGGCGGAACCGATGGCAGCCCGTCGCCTCTCCCGAGGGGGGCGAACATGTGCTGAAGATAAACCAGCGGGCATGGGTGGAGATGGCGGCGCTGGATGCCGGTACGTCCATTCGGTACGAGGTACGTATCGACACGAACGGCGTCTATATCTTTGTGGTGTCCGGCGATGTGCTGATAGCGGGTTCGTCGCTCCACGAGAACGATGCGATAGGTCTGACCGGTCTGGAGTATGCGGATGTGGAGGCGGAGACCGATGCGAAAATACTCGTCATAGAGGTGCCCATGCGGCAGTGGAGTAACTCTTCCGAGGGTTGACGCCGGAATGGATTTGACGGAACGGACAGGGGGCCGCAGAGCGGAGCACCTGTCCGTTCCGTGTGTTTTCGGCTGCCTCCGGAAAGGGCCGGTACGTCGGGCGGACGCTGTCGGAGACGTAATCCGGCTGTGTGTCGTCGGGAAGGTGGATGGAAGAGAATGGAGGTCCGGCTGAAAAAATAACCGGAAAATTTTGAATCGAGTATGAAATGTGCTAACTTTGTCCCAATTTAAGCGATACGAAAACGAGATGATGGAAAAGGAGAGAGATAAACGTGCGGAAAACGGTGTCAAGAGCTTTTTCGCCGGTTACGCAATCGCCGTTTCCCTCATCGTTCCCGATAATTTTTAGGCAGCTAATCAAGCTGCCTTTTTTTTGGGTAGGCGTTCCGGTCGCTCTTGCGTTTGGAGATTTCTTTTAAAAACATATCTGGATGAAAAAGCTGCTCAAAGGGGGAAAAGTGTATACCGGCGGAGCGTTTGTCCGTGCCGATGTCTTGGTGGAGGACGGCGTCGTGGCCGGAGTGGGCGACCTGTCCGTTTCGCAGGCCGAGACGGTGGATGTCTCCGGCAAGCACTTGCTGCCCGGATTGGTGGATGTGCATGTTCATTTCCGCGAGCCGGGTTTCTCATACAAGGAGACCATCGCTACGGGAAGCAGTGCGGCGGGCCGGGGCGGCTATACGACGGTCTGCACGATGCCCAACCTCAATCCGGCGCCCGATACGGCGGAGCATCTGGGGGTGCAGCTTGAAATGATACGACAGGGGGCGGTCGTGAAGGTCGTTCCTTACGGTACCATCACCATGCGGCAGAACGGCGGCGGGGAACTGTCGGATATGGCGGCCATGCGCGATGAGGTGGTCGGCTTTTCGGACGACGGACGCGGTGTGCAGGAAGATGCCGTCATGGAGGCGGCGATGCGGGAGGCAGCCCGGCTGGGCAAACCGATAGTGGCCCACTGCGAGGTGAATTCCCTGCTGCACGGAGGATATATACACGACGGTGAATATGCCCGCTTGCACGGCCATCGAGGAATATGCTCCGAAAGCGAGTGGAAGCAGGTAGAGCGCGACATCGAGCTCGTCCGCCGCACGGGGTGCCGCTACCATGTCTGCCATGTCTCCACCAGGGAGAGCGTGGAGCTCGTCCGCAGGGCCAAGGCGGAAGGGCTTCCGGTGAGCTGTGAGACGGCTCCGCACTACCTCGTGCTGACCGACATGGACTTGCGGGAGGAGGGGCGCTTCAAGATGAATCCGCCCATCCGGAGCGCCGAAGACCGAGCCGCACTTGTCCGCGGAATACAGGACGGTACCATAGAGGTCGTTGCCACCGACCATGCGCCCCATTCCGAGGCCGAGAAGGCCAAGGGGCTTGCGGGCAGCGCATTCGGTATCGTAGGGCTGGAGACCGCTTTCCCGGTGCTCTACACGCGTCTCGTGCTGGAAGATGTTCTGTCGCTCGAAAGACTTGTGGAGCTGATGAGCGTCGGCCCTGGCAGGCTGTTCGGCCTGGGCGGGACAATCGCTCCGGGCGACATTGCCGTCTTCGACCTCGGGGCGCGGTACCGGATAGAGAGCGCCGATTTCCTTTCCAAGGGACATGCGACGCCGTTCGAGGGCTGGGAAGTGCAGGGCCGGAACGTGATGACGCTCGTGGACGGGCGCGAGGTTTACCGCGACGCATCCTTGGGCGGCTGCGGCATTGTCGGCGCATGATTGGGCGGCGTAAAGAACGGATTTATTTCAGAAGGGAAAGACGATGTATAAACGTGCGACATACAGG
>OGTB01001576.1_pt1 | contig 14862 bp, 12 predicted proteins | sample 1553611 | NCBI WGS metagenome assembly OGTB01 (sample SAMEA2580032, study PRJEB22360) | human gut metagenome | biome: human gut; feature: human-associated habitat; material: faeces | place: Denmark | collected 2008/2010 | reverse complement strand
CACCGGCGGTGTCAAACAGGTTCAGCCGCACGCTGCCCAGCTGCACGGCCTGCTCCACAATATCGCGGGTCGTACCGGCCACGGGCGTGACAATGGCACGGTCAAACCCGGCCAGCAGGTTCAGCAGCGTGCTTTTGCCCACGTTGGGCCGTCCCAGCAGCACACAGTCCACGCCATGGCGCAGCACCGCGCCCGCGCTGTAGCCGGAGATCAGCGCGTCCAGCGCGGCCTTTTGCTCGGTCAGCGTCCCTACAAACGCCGCGTCGGACAGTTCGGGCACGTCCTCCTCGGGGTAATCGACCCAGGCGGTCAGGTGAGCGTTCAGCGTTTGCAGCGCGGTCTGTATCTTACCGATGCGCTTTGCCAGCCGCCCGTCCAGCGCGGATTTTGCCAGCGCAGCCCCCTGCCGCCCGTTCGCCGCAATGACCTCCATCACGGCCTCGGCCTGCGTCAGCGACATCCGCCCGTTTTCCAGTGCGCGGCGGGTGAACTCTCCCGGTCCGGCAGGCGCGCAGCCCGCGGTGATGAGCGCTTCTAACAAACCGTCCGCCATGGCCGTGCCGCCGTGGACGGACAGCTCAATAACGTCCTCGCCGGTGTAGGAGTGCGGTGCGCGGAAAAACAGCGCCACGCACTCGTCCATCTCGGCCCCGTGCAGCAGGTAGTGGCCCAGCATGGCGGTGTAGCCCTTCGCGTCGGCCACGCTTTTCCCCTGCCGCACCGGCGCAAAGATTTTGCCGACGATGCCGTAGGCGTCCGGCCCGGACACGCGGACGGTGGCAATGCCGCCCTCGCCCGGTGGCGTCGCCAGTGCGCAGATCGTTGTGTGCAGATGTTCCATGTGGAGCGCTCCTTTTTTGTGATGGGAATACTTTAGAATACCATGAATACGCTGTGTTTTTCCAGCCTTTTTTATAAAAAAGGCTTCGGCGAAAAAATTTCAAATGCTTGTAGGGAGGGGTCTTGACCCCTCCGTGCCCATGAAAGGCATGGCAAACTTCCCGGAGCGGTCAAGACCGCTCCCTACAAATCCACCAAAAAGGAGAGGCCGACCCGCGGCCTCTCCCCTGTATTGGTTTATTCTTCGGTCTCGTTCTCGGGGGCTGCGTCCTCCGCGGCCTCCTGCGCCAGCTCCTCGGCCTCGATGGCCGCCAGCTCCTCGGGGGTCGGATCGGTCTCGCCGGTATCCTCGATTTTTGCGGTCTCGGCGTCGTTGTCGCGGTCCACGCGGGCGACCACGGCCACCTTGTCGTCCTCGACCAGGCGCATGACGCGGACACCGCTGCCGTAGCGGCTCTGGACGTTGATGTCCGCCGCATGGATTCTGATCAGAATGCCGTTCTGGCTGATGAGAATCAGATCGTCGGTGTCATCCACGATCTTGATGCCCGCCACGTTGCCGTTAGAGTAGTTGCGGATGCCCAAGCCGCCGCGCTTCGTGATGCGGTAGTCGTCAATGCGGCTGCGGCGGCCCTTGCCCTCCTCGCTGATGGTCAGCACGTTCGCACCCGGGCGGCAGACGCCTGCACCGACGACATAGTCGCCCTCGCGCAGCTTGATAACGCGGACGCCGTGGCCGGTACGGCCCATCGAGCGGGCGCCGTCCTCGGTAAAGCGGATGGCCGCGCCGTCGTGGGTGGCAACAATGATCTCGTCGTCACCCTTGGTCAGGTGGCTCCACACCAGACTGTCGCCCTCGTTCAGCGCAATGGCGATCAGGCCCATCTTGCGGATGTTGCGGAACTGGGACAGCGGCGTGCGCTTGATGAGGCCCTGCTTCGTCACCATCGTGGCGTAGGTGTTGTCCTCGTCCACGCCGGCCTTCTGCTGCAGCATCAGCGTGACCTTCTCGCCCTCCTGCAGCTGCAGCAGGTTCACAATATGGCTGCCCTTGGCCGTGCGGCTGCCCTCGGGCACCTGATAGCCCTTCAGGCGGTAGACGCGGCCCTGGTTCGTCATAAACAGCATATAATCATGCGTAGAACCGACAAAAAGTTCCTCGGTAAAGTCGTCGTCCTTCTGGGTCATGCCCTGCACGCCGCGTCCGCCGCGGTTCTGTGCCTGGTAGGTGTCCAGCGTCGTGCGCTTGATGTAGCCCTCATGGGTCAGCGTAAAGACGCAGGTTTCCTCGGGGATCAGGTCCTCAATATCGACCTCGCCGGAGACGGTCTCGATGGAGGTGCGGCGCTCGTCGCCGTACTTGTCGGCCAGCGCGGTCAGGTCGGTCTTGACGATGCGCTTGACGTGCTCGTCGTTGGCCAGAATGTCCTCATAATCGGCGATGGCCTCGCGCAGCTCGCCCAACTCCTGCTCGATTTTGAGGATCTCCAGACCGGCCAGACGGCCCAATTGCAGCTTGACAATGGCGTCCGCCTGCAGCTCGTCAAAGCCGAAGTTGTCCATGACGGCCTGCCGCACCTCGGCAAAGCCGCCCTTGCAGGCGCGGATCGTCGCAATGATCTCATCGACGATGTCAACGGCCTTGTGCAGGCCCTCGAGGATGTGCTCGCGCTCCTTTGCCTTCTTCAGTTCAAACGCGGTGCGGCGGCGGATGACCTGCATCTGGAACTCAATATAGCGCTCCATCATGGTTTTCAGGCTCATGATCTTGGGCACGCCGTCGTCCAGCGCCAGCATGATGACGCCGACGGTGTCCTGCAGCTGGGTGTAGCGGTAGAGCTGGTTCAGCACGACCTGGGGGTTCGCGTCCTTCTTGATCTCAATGACGATCTTCATGCCGGTGCGGCTCGAGGACTCGTCGTTCAGGTCGCTGATGCCCTCGATGCGCTTATCCTTGACAAGGTCAGCGATGGACTCGATCAGGCGGGTCTTGTTGACCATGTAGGGGATTTCCGAAATCAAGATCTCGTAGCGCCCGTTCTTTTTCTCGATGATCTCGGCACGGCCCCGCAGCGTGATTTTGCCGCGGCCCGTGGCGTAAGCAGCGCGGATGCCGCTGCGGCCCATGATGATGCCGCCCGTCGGGAAGTCGGGGCCCTTGACGTACTCCATCAGCCCGGCCAGGTCGATTTCGGGGTCGTCCATCAGGGCGACCATGCCGTTGACGATCTCGCGCAGGTTGTGGGGCGGGATGTTCGTCGCCATGCCGACGGCAATGCCCTGGCTGCCGTTGACGAGCAGGTTCGGGAAACGGCTGGGCAGGACGTGGGGCTCCTTCTTGTTCTCGTCAAAGTTGGGGTCCCAGTCGATGGTGTCTTTTTCAATGTCGGTCAGCATCTCGCAGGCCATCTTGGACATGCGGGCCTCGGTGTAACGGTAAGCAGCCGGGGGGTCGCCGTCCACAGAACCAAAGTTACCCTGACCATCCACCAGCGGGTAGCGCAGGGAGAAATCCTGTGCCAGACGGACCATGGCATCGTAAACGGATGAGTCGCCGTGGGGGTGGTAGGAACCCAGCACCGCACCAACGGTGTCGGCGGATTTGCGGTATGCATGGCTGGGGTCGTTGCCGCGCTCATGCATGGTGTACAGGATGCGGCGGTGGACAGGCTTCAGGCCGTCGCGCACATCGGGCAGGGCGCGGGACACGATGACTGACATGGAGTAGTCCAGGAACGCGGTCTCGATCTCCTTCTTGACATCGCGGATGATCTTTTTGGTACCGCTGCCCGGTATCATCACATAATCTTCTTCCATTGTTTCCTCCAATTACACATCCAGCTTCGCATACTGGGCGTTGGTCTCGATAAAGCGGCGGCGGGGCTCCACCTGGTCGCCCATCAGGATGGTAAAGGCTTCATCGGCCTTTTCGGCATCCTCAATGGTGATCTGTACGATGACCCGGTTATCGGGGTTCATGGTGGTCTCCCACAGCTGTTCGGGGTTCATCTCACCAAGGCCCTTATAGCGGTTGACCTTTGCGCCGGGCATCTCCTGCGAGAGGATGGCCATTTCAGCTTCGTTGTAGGCGTACTTGATGGTGTTGCCCTTCTGCACCTTGAACAGGGGCGGCTGAGCGACATAGACATGGCCCTGCTCGATGAGGGGGCGCATATAGCGGAAGAAGAAGGTCAGCATCAGGGTGCAGATGTGAGAACCATCGACATCGGCATCGGCCATGATGAACACTTTATCATACCGCAGCTTGGAGATATCGAATTCCTCGCCGATGCCGCAGCCCAGAGCCAGCACCACGGGCATCAGCTTATCGTTGCCGTAGATGCGGTCCGCACGGGCTTTTTCCACGTTCAGCATCTTGCCCCACAGGGGGAGGATGGCCTGAATGGCGGAGTCACGGCCCATCTTGGCAGAGCCGCCTGCAGAGTCACCCTCGACGATGAAGATCTCGGTGCGGGTGGGGTCTTTTTCACGGCAGTCGGCCAGCTTGCCGGGCATCCGGCTGGTCTCCAGCGCGCTCTTGCGGCGCACCAGCTCCCGGGCCTTTTTGGCGGCGGCGCGGGCGCGGGCTGCCTGGGTGGCCTTTTCAAAAATGGCCTTTGCCACGCCGGGGTTCTCCTCAAAGAACTCCATCAGCTTGGTGTACACCATGTTGGAAACAAGGGTGCGGATCTCGGTATTGCCCAGCTTTGCCTTGGTCTGACCCTCGAACTCTGCCTCCTGCAGCTTGACGGAGATGACGCAGATGAGGCCCTCGCGGACATCGGAACCGGAAAGGTTCTCGTCCTTATCCTTCAGCAGGCCGTGGCTGCGGCCGTAATCATTGAACACACGGGTCAGGCTGGTGCGGAAGCCCTCTTCATGGGTGCCGCCGTCCGGGGTGTTGACGTTGTTGGCAAAGCTCAGCAGCAGTTCGTTATAGCTGGAATTATACTGCAGCGCGATCTCGGCCATGCCCCGCTCGGTCTGGCCCTTGAGGTAGATGACATTGGGGTGGAGCACCTCCAGATTACGCTTTTCGCCCAGATAGGTAACAAAGCTCTTGATGCCGCCCTCATAGCACATGACCTCGGTGCGGTAGCAGGGGTCGCCCTCCTGGCCGTCCTCCAGAACGGGGGTATAGAGCTCCCGCTCATCGGTCAGGGTGATCTTGACACCGGCGTTCAGGAAGCTCTCCTCGCGCAGGCGCTTTTCCAGCGTCTCGAAGTTATAGACGGTGGTGTCCTTGAACATCTCAGGGTCGGGCTTGAAGGTAACGCGGGTGCCGGTGACCCCCTCGGCCACCGTGCCCAGACACTTCAGGGGGCCGTCCGGGTCGCCGCGGCGGAAGGTCTGCTCGTATTCATGGCCGTCGCGGCGGACATTGACCGTCAGCCACTCAGAGCAGGCGTTGACCACGGACGCGCCGACACCGTGCAGACCGCCGGCCACCTTGTAGCCGGAGTTCTCGCCGCCGAACTTACCGCCTGCGTGCAGGATGGTATAGACGACGGTGACGGCGGGCAGACCGGTATCAGCCTGGATATCCACGGGGATGCCGCGGCCGTTGTCGGTGACCTGAATGATGTTATTCTTTAAGATCTTGACCTCAATGTGGTTGCAGTAGCCTGCCAGCGCTTCATCAATGGCGTTGTCCACGATCTCGTAGACCAGATGATGCAGGCCCCGCTCACCGGTGGAGCCGATATACATGCCGGGACGCTTGCGCACGGCCTCCAGACCCTTCAGGACCTGGATCTCGCTGGCATTATACTCATGGTCGGTCGCGGTTTCCACATTGGTGCTGGTGATGATTTCCTCTGCCATATCCTTTCTCCCTTTACTTGATATTTTTTCAATCGATTGGATCGTTGTTGATTTTTTCAGAACGACATTTCGGTGCGCCGCTTCATGGCCGCGCTGGACAGCTCCGAAAGATAAACGGTGTCCACAGGGGCATCGGCCAGAACATAACACTGGGGCAGGTCATCCGAAAGGCTGACCACGGCCCCGTTCTTCTGGGCATAGTTGAGAAATTCCCGCCCCCGGGGGGAGACGGTGGTGGTCTCCAGATTGAAGATGCCGATGATATCACGGTCATTCAGGACATAGTCCCGGCCCAGATGGATATACATTGCGTATATTCTCCCGCAGATGCAGACTGCATATTCTGTTGCATTTTCTGCATTCTATGCAATGCAGAAAATGCAACATTTCTCCATTTCAGATTTTACTCAGGACACCGCCGTTCATGCGGTAGACCTCGCCATCTGTTTTCAGGAAGGCCGTATCGTCACAGCTGGTGACGAAGGTCTGCTTTTCCCGCATCCGGGTCAGCAGATACTGCTTGCGGCCATCATCCAGCTCACTGAGCACGTCGTCCAGCAAGAGGACGGGATGCTCCCCGGTGATGGCAGCAGCGGCGGCGGCTTCGGCCATTTTCAGGCTGAGCACCACACTGCGCTGCTGCCCCTGGCTGGCAAACACTCTGGCGGGCTGGCCGTCCAGCAGCAGTTCCAGATCTTCCCGGTGGGGGCCGCACAGGCTCTGCCCGGCCCGGACTTCCTCATTCTGGCGGGCTTTCAGCAGAGCTGCCAGACCACCCGGCTCAAACTGGGCGGCATACCGCAGCTCCATTCGCTCCGCCCCATGGGAAAGCTCCTCGTAATTGGCGCAGGCCAGCGGAGCCAGTCGTTCCAAGTAGGCCCGCCGCCGCTGCTGGATGGCTTCCCCCTGCGCGGCAAGCTCGGTGTTCAGCACCTCGAGCAGGGCCATTTTTTCGGCGTAGGGACGTTCCTGCCCGGCAGGGGAGCGGCGCAGCAGAGCGTTTTTCTGCTGCAGAGCCCGCAGATAGCGGCGGTACACGGTCAGGTAGCCGGGGTAGAGCTGGCAGAGGGCGGCATCCAGAAATTTGCGCCGCCCCTCGGGTGCTCCCTTGACCAGGCTCAGGTGGCCGGGGTCGAACACGACAGCCGGAAAACTGCCGGCAAGCCCTGCTGCCCGCCTGGGGGCTGCCCCGTTCACCGAGGCGTACCGCCCGGGCCGCTGGGAATCCGGGGTGCCCACCGTCAGCCGGACACGGTTCGGCTCATTGCAGCAGCCGGTTCGTCCGGTTCCTGGTCCTCCTGCCGGGTGCGCTGGGTGACGGCCTCCAGTACCGCGAATGTTTCTCCGCGGCGCACAAGCTCGGCATCCTTGCCGCCCCGGAAGCTCTTGCCGCCGGTCAGCAGCCAGATGGCCTCCAGCAGGTTGGTCTTGCCCTGGCCGTTGTTGCCGCAGATCACGGTCAGCTCCCGGCCCGGGGTCAGGCTTGCCGATGCGATATTGCGGTAATTCGTTACTTCTAAGGAAAGCAGGCGCATGGTTTACTGGCCCTGTCCCACTTCCACGGTCTGGCCGTCCAGCTCGACGACATCCCCGGCGCGGCACTTTTTGCCCCGCATGGTGCAGACCTCACCGTTCACCTTGACAGCACCGCCCTGCACCAGCTCCTTGGCTTCGCCGCCGGTCTCACACAGGCCCGCATATTTCAGCAGGGCATCCAGCTTGATAAACTCCGTATGGATGAGAATTTTTTGCATTTTTATGCCTCTCAATCATTCTTGAAGCGGACAGGCAGGACCAGATACAAAAAGTCGCTGCCCTCGGTAGGCAGAACCTTGACCGGGCTCAGCGGGCCGCTGATCTCCAGCTTGACCTGCTCGGTGCGGGCGTTGCGCAGGGCATCCAGCAGATAGCGGTTGTTGAAACCGATCTCCACCTCATCGCCCTCGCACTGCGCGTTGAATTCATCCACCACGCGGCCCAGGTTGGTTTGGCAGCGGACCACCACTTTACCCTCTGTAAAACTGATGCGGAGGGGATTTTTTAAACGCTCTGTAATGATCAGGGAGGCGCGCTCGATGGTCTCGATGAACTCCTTGGTGTCCAGAACCACGCTGGTGCGGCTGCCATTGGGGATCACGTTGTGGTAGTTGAGGAACTCGCCCTCGATCAGGCGGCTCATGATGGTGTAACCGGCAGTGGTGAACACCACGTAGCGGCGGTTGGCGGAGATGTGCACGGTCTCCTCGTCGTCGTTGGCCAGCAGATGGGAGACCTCGTTCATGGTCTTGCTGGGTACGATGATGCGGATCTCCTTTATGGCTTCCACCGGCCGTTCCACAATGGCCAGACGGTAGCCGTCCAGCGCAACAACGGTCAGCTTATCCGGCGAGATCTCAAATAATTCACCGGTATGCGCAGGTTTTTTCTCATCCTGACTGACGGCATACAGGGTGCGCTCAATCATATCGCGGAGCACGCCGGTCTTGATGTTCAAGGTCTCCTCGGCCCCGGTGTTGGGCAGCTCGGGGAAATCGGTGGGGTTCATGGACTGGATCTCGAACTGTGCCACACCGCTCTGGATGGTGGTTTTTCCGTTTTCGGCAGATTGGATGTTGATCTGGCCGGAAGGCATCCGGCTGACCATGCTGCTGAGCAGCTTGGCGTTCAGCACCACCTCGCCGGGCTCTTTGACATTGGCATCAATGGTGGTCACGATGCCCATTTCCAGGTCGTAGCCGGTCAGGGTGAGCTGGAAGCCTTCGGCTTTCAGCAGGATACCCTCCAGTACCGGGATGGTGGAGCGCAGGGTAACAGCTTTGGAAACGCCGTCAATGGCTGCACTCAGCAGGGTCTTATCGCAGATGATGTTCAATTGCGCGTCTCTCCTTATTTTGGATTCAAGTTTTGAGGTTCTTTCTCCCATAAAACAGGAACAAAACCTCCCAATCTATATTGAACTTGTTGTAGTATTCGTAGTAGGGGCTGGGGAAGATGTGGAAAAGTCGGAAAATGTGTGGAATGGTGCGGCTCCGTGGTTTTCCACCGGATTGTGAATGCAGTGTGAAAGGCTTGTGGAAAGGGCTGGAGCTGCTTTTCTTTCCACGGCGGGTGTGCAAAACAGAAGTTGAATGTTGAAAACTCGGTGGAAAGAGTGGAGAACTTTGTCGTCTGACCACAATATCTTGTTCTGTTTTCCCGGATTCCCCTGCATTTCTCCCCATATTTGGGGTTTTATCCCCTGTGAGAGTATGACTTTTGCCCCTGTTTTCCCGTCAGGCCTTGACGTTCTTGATGATGTCGCTGACGGTTTCGCGCAGGTGCTGGTCGTTCTTCATGTCCCGCTCCATGGTCTTGAGGGAGTAGACGATGGTGGAGTGGTCACGGCCCGAGAATTCCCGGCCGATCTCCTCCATACTCATGCCGGTGACTTCGCGCAGGATATAGATTGCCACGCGGCGGGCGGATGCAACGTTGGCGTTCCGCTTGGTGCCCCGGATGTCGGCAGGGGAGACGTTGAAGGTGCGGGAGACCTCGCCCACGATCTTCTCGATGGTCACGGGCACGGGCTGGGTCTCGTTGAGGATGTCCTTGATGGCGTTCTGTGCCACGCTGATGACAGGCTGGATGCCCTCCAGCATGTAGTAGGCGTTCAGCTTTTTCACTGCGCCCTCCAGCTGGCGGATGTTGTTCTTCAGGTGGTTGGCGATGAATTCAGCCACGTCCTCGGGCAGATCCAAGTGGAGCAGCTCGGCCTTGCGCTTGACGATGGCCACGCGGGTCTCGAAATCAGGCGGCTGGACATCGGCGGTCAGGCCCCATTCAAAGCGGGTGCGCAGGCGCTCTTCCAGGCTCTTGATCTCCTTGGCCGGGCGATCAGAGGCGATCACGATCTGCTTGTGGGCATCGTGCAGGGAGTTGAAGGTGTGGAAAAACTCCTCCTGGGTGGACTCCTTGCCGGCGATGAACTGGATATCGTCCACCAGCAGCAGGTCGGCCACGCGGTACTTCATCCGGAAGTCCTCGGTGCTGCCGGCGCGGATGGCGGCGATCAGCTCGTTGGTGAACTGCTCGCAGGTAACGTACATGATAACGAAATCGGGGTGGGTGCGCTTGATCTCGGTCTGGATGGCCGTGAGCAGATGGGTCTTGCCCAGACCGGAGCCGCCGTAGATGAACAGCGGGTTATAGGCCCCGGAGGGGTTGGCCGCAACCGCCTGCGCCGCAGCAAACGCAAACTGGTTGGAGGGACCCTTGATGAAGTTCTCGAAGGTGAACTCGTAATTACCCTGGGGCGAGGCGGGGTTTGCCTCGTACTGCTGGGCCAGCACCACCTCATGGGGCGGGGTGCTGGGCACCACCAGCGTGATGTCCACGTCAAAGCCCAGCACGGTTTTAAAGGCCTCTTTCAGCAGGCCGAGGTAGCGGTCGGTGACGATCTTGCAGATGAAATCGTTGCGCACCGACAGGGTGATATGGCTCGAGTCCTCAAAGCTGATGGGCTCAAGTCCGTCGATGTAGAGATTATAGGTCGGCTCGGCCATCTGCGTTTTGCAGTATGCCTGGGCGGCCTCTAAAACGTCCTTGAAAGAATCCATAAAACATCCACTCCATTGAATTGGTCGAAGTTTTCAACAATGCTGCTGATACCCCGTTAGTATACCACAAAAATCTCCCTGCGTCTATATTCTATAATGTAATTTATAATACATAAGAAAAGACGCTCCATCGTGCCCTCGCGGCTCTTGTGTTCTAGGCGGTTTTTGGCCACAAGATATGGTGGAAGAAAAGTTTTCCACGGAGAACCGGTGAAAAAGTTGAAAGCTTTTTCACAAAGAAATTTGAAAAAAGTTTGCTGGAAAGTGAAAAAAACGCTTGACAGAAGGGGATAGTGTGCGATATACTGTTGAATTGCAAGCCTGTCCCCAATTTGGGACCAGAAATACCCCATTACCGGGGACGAGTTTTTACGGAGGATACAACCATGAAGAGAACTTTTCAGCCCAAGAAGCGTCATCGCAAGGAAGTTCATGGCTTTCTGACCCGCATGAGCACCAAGAACGGCCGCAAGGTCATCAATGCTCGCCGTGCTAAGGGCCGCAAGAGCCTGACCGTCTGATCCCGTTTTGCCAGGGATCCGGCGCAGAATTGAACATGCGCACAAAAGACTGCTGATCCAGAATTGGCGGTCTTTTTCTTATTTTGGACGTTCTGCGCGCGGAATGACTAAAAATTTGGCAAAAGATTTGGCACAAAAAACGCCCGGACAGCCTTTTCATGTCGGCGTTTTTTTGCTATACTGAATTTTGAACTTTGCCTTTAGGGAAGTTCTGCGATTTTTTAACCGAAAAGGAGGCGACGGAGCAGTGCGCTATCGTCCCATCCGCCGCAACAGCGAGTTTGGCCGCGTGTATGCCCGCGGCAAGTCCTATGTGAACCCGGCGCTGGTGCTGTATGTGCTCAAGACCCGCGGCAAAAAGACCCGCGTGGGCCTGACAGCCACCAAAAAGATCGGCCATGCCGTCCAACGCAACCGCGCCCGCCGCGTGATGAAGGCTGCCATTGATGAGCATCTGGATCAGAACATCGGCGGCTATGATCTGGTGTTCGTGGCCCGGGGCATGACCCCCCGCCTGAAGAGCTGGCAGCTCAGCGAAGTGGTGGCCAGGCTCTTTGCCCAGGCTGGCCTGCCCGACAAGGCAAAGCAGCCGGGCGCAAAGCCCCCTGCCACGGTCCCGCCCGCAGACCGGGCCGCAAAACAGTGAATCCCGTCTCCCGCGTCTGCCGGAACGCGCTCTGTGCGCCCATCCGGTTCTACCAGCGCTTTATCAGCCCGGGGCTGGGCCGCAACTGCCGCTTTACCCCCACCTGCAGCCAGTATGGCATAGAAGCCATCCAGACCCATGGCTGCATCAAGGGCTTGCTGCTCACCGCCTGGCGCATCGCCCGGTGCAACCCCCTTGGCCGGTGGGGCTTTGACCCGGTGCCGCCCAAAGGCCGCTGGGTGAGCCCGGAGCGGAGACTGTCCCCGGCAAAGCTGTTCCGGGGGCGGCACGGTTAAGCAGCGTGCTTATGATACACGGCTCCTTTGTACAACCCCTCCGTCATTGCTTCGCAATGCCACCTCCCCTGGTAGGGGAGGCTTTGGCAGTCCGATCCAGTTGACGGTTTTGCCAAGGGCTCCCCTATTAGGGGAGCTGGCAACGCTGCAGGCGTTGACTGAGAGGTTTCATCCGCTTTTTTTGCTTCTTGTGACGCTCCGCACTGTGGGCGGGGTGTCCTTCTCATAAAAATCTAAACGTCCCGCACCACAGGCGGGGCAGAATGGACGAAACTATGAATCCTTTGTACATCCTGGGCTGGCCCTTGGGCTATGTAATGGAGTGGATCTACAAGCTGATCCCCAACTACGGCTGGGACATCATCCTGTTCACCCTGCTCATCACCGTGATCAAGATCCCCCTCCAGCTCAACCAGCAGAAGAGTATGGCCCGCATGAGCGCTTTCCAGCCCATGGTGGCCGAGATCCAGAAAAAGTACCGCGACAAGCCCGAAAAGCAGCAGGAAGAGCTGATGAAGCTGCAGGAGCAGGGCTACAAGCCCACCGCAGGCTGTATGCCCATGCTGGTCAACTTCCTGGTCATGTTCGGCGTTATCGAGGTGGTGTACCGCCCGCTGCAGCGCATCTTCCACATTGGTGCCGATGCCCTGACCGCCGCAGGTGAGGCCCTGACTGCCATGGGCATCAGCTTTACCACCGTGACCCGCGACACCAACATCATTGCACAGGTCATTGCAGGCGAGAGCACCGTTTCCTCCTGCTTCACCCCGGATCAGGTGGCTACCATCACCGAGTTCGGCCAGCACATGGATTTCTTTGGCATCGACCTGACCCGTGTGCCCCAGTACAGCCTGGCTGCAGAGAACCTGCCCCTGCTGATCCTCCCGGTCCTGGCAATCGTGACCATGTTTCTGTCCACCCACATCAGCATGAAGGCCAGCGGCCAGGAGATGCAGGGCAGCATGAAGCTGACCATGTATATGATGCCGCTGATGTACGTCTTCTTCTGCTTCACCGTGCCCAGCGCTTTCTCTCTGTACTACGTTGTTTCCAACATCCTGATGACCGTGCAGAGCCTGTTGATGAAGAAAATCTACGACCCCGAGAAGATGAAGGCAGAGGTCGCCGCCGAGATGGCTGCCCGCAAGAAGGAGCAGAAGCGCGGTGTAAAGAGCACCACCATCAAGGTCACGGATGAAAAGACCGGCGAGGTCGTGGAGAAGAATATCTCCGCCAGCGAAATGAACAAGCGCCGCCTGGAGTATGCCCGCAAGCTGGATGAGGAGCGTTATAAGGACGAGCGCACCGTTCCGCTGAGCGAGCTGGAAAACAAGAAGGAGGATTGACGGTTATGATCCGTACTCAGGAAGCGACCGGCAAGACGGTCGATGAAGCCCGCGCAAAAGCCTGCGCCCTGCTGGGCGTGCAGGCCGACGACCTGAATGTGAGCTATGAAGTGCTCGAAATGCCCCAGAAAACCGGTTTTCTGGGCCTGAAGACCACCCCCGCCAAGGTGCGTGTGAGCGTGGAAGAGCCCGATGCCCCGGCCGCTCCCGTGGTGGAGGAGAAGGTGGAGCCTGAGGTGAAGCCTGTTGTGGAGGAAACTCCCGCTGAGGAACCCAGGGCCGAGGATCCTGCCGCTGCCCCTGTGGCAGAAGAGGCCGCTTCCATTGAGGAGACTGCTGACCCCGCCGCAGAAGGCGAGGAGCCGGAAGTTCCCATCAATATCGAGGAAAACGCCAAGGTCAAGGCCGCTGTGGACTACCTGAAGGAAGTCATTGCTCTTATGGGCGTGGAAAATGTCACCTTCAGCGCCGTGCAGAAGGGCGAGGCTACCATCATCCGTCTGGATGGCGAGAAGCTGGGTGCCCTGATCGGCCGCCGCGGCGAGACCATGGAGAGCCTGTCCTATCTGGCAAGCCTGGTGGCCAACCGTCTGGAAGGCGATTACATCAAGCTGGGCCTGGATGTGGCCGGCTACCGCGACAAGCGTGAGAATGACCTGACCGTGTTGGCACAGCGCATTGGCAACAAGGTGCGCAAGACCGGCCGCAGCTTTGCCATGGAGCCCATGAACCCCTACGAGCGCCGCATCATCCACTCTGCCATCGGCAAGATGGAGGGTGTGCGCAGCGAGAGCAAGGGGGAGGGCCGTGACCGCCGTGTGGTCATCTACTCCACTGCTCCTGATGCCCAGACCGACAACACCTATGGTGAGCGCCGCCCGCGGGGCAATGGCCGCCGCCCCGGCGGCGAACGCAAAGGAGTTTTCCACGGCGGACGCGGCAGCAGCCCCCGGAATGGCGGTCCCCGCAATGGCCGCCCCGCAGGCAACCGCGGTCCCCGTCCTTCCAGCGTGCCCGAGCGCACCTATGCTCCCCGTGACGCAGAAACTGCCGCACCCGTGGCACCCAAGCGCACCGAGCGCGTGGATGATTTTGCCGATTTCAGCTTCGGCAAGATCGAGCTGTAAACTCCGCTGAGTTTTGCACAATGCTGCCCCCTTCCGGTGGAAAACTGGAAGGGGGCTTTTTGTCTCTTTCCTTTTTCGTCGCTTCGTGATACAATAATTCTGATTTGAGAGCGGAGGGAGAGCACCAACATGGAACATTCAACGATCGCGGCCATTGCAACCGCGCCCGGCGCAGGCGGCATTGCCGTGGTGCGTCTTTCCGGCCCGGAAAGCTATGCCGTGGCGGCAAAGGTGTTCCACCCGGCCAATCCCGATAAGCGGGTGGAGGAGGCCAAAGGCTATACTGCCCTGTTCGGGCATTTCATGGAAGGGGAGGAAGCCTTTGACGAGGGCGTGGCACTCTTCTTCCGGGCACCCCACAGCTACACCGGCGAGGACTGCGCCGAGATCCACTGCCACGGCTCCCCGGTGGTGCTGAACGAGGGGCTGGACGCCCTGTTCGCCCAAGGCGCCCGGCAGGCCAAGGGCGGCGAGTTCACCCAGCGGGCCTTCCTCAACGGACGGATGGATCTCATTCAGGCAGAGGCCGTGGCGGACCTCATCGACGCCGAATCTCCCGCCGCCGCCCACAATGCCGATTCTCAGATTTTTCATAATGACCTCCATAAGCGTAGGGTACTGTCTGATACTATTTCCTGATTAAAATCTTTGATTTTAATCAGGAAGG
>OGTB01001570.1_pt1 | contig 14899 bp, 10 predicted proteins | sample 1553611 | NCBI WGS metagenome assembly OGTB01 (sample SAMEA2580032, study PRJEB22360) | human gut metagenome | biome: human gut; feature: human-associated habitat; material: faeces | place: Denmark | collected 2008/2010 | reverse complement strand
CTCTATAAGCTTGTTGGTGAAGACATTGATATGACCGGTTTATCCCCGCTGGCGCGGGGAACTCTTTTACCGTAACGCAGCACAAGACACGCTCCGCGGTTTATCCCCGCTGGCGCGGGGAACTCTGATCAGCGAGGACACCGGCGGCGATTTTCGTCGGTTTATCCCCGCTGGCGCGGGGAACTCGTTGTTTTACCGGACCCGGTTTCACCGACAATAGGTTTATCCCCGCTGGCGCGGGGAACTCGCCGAGGAATCGCGCCAGCACGTCGTCCGGAATCGGTTTATCCCCGCTGGCGCGGGGAACTCACTAAACATAACCTATTATTAATTATTGATTTTTTAAGTCAGTCACAATCTACCAACTTAACAGAAACACACAAACAACACATCCATTATGTTAAAGAGCACTTAATTCATTGATTGAAAAGCCAAATATTTAAAGTAATTCTATACCGACTTAAATCCACCAAACTCCGACGTAATAATTTTCACTCCAACGAAAAATTAACGCCACAGAATTTGTAGAAAATGATAATGATTAGTCCAGGATGGGCAAAATGGAGGTTTTTTAGAGGCGACAAAGAATATAAATGAGTAGAAGTCTTTACAGGTTCCACCCATTTATAACGCTTATAAATGTTTAATCAGGCAATATTTAAATATTTATGTGTTTGCATCGACAAACGCCAGTTGCGCGCAATGCACGTATCGATACATAAACGAGTAGCATCTTCCTTTTGGCTAATCGGCTGCAGCGCAATGACTCGCGGTTTATCATCGGTCAGTGTTGCCAGTAGTTCATCCAGTGCTTCAATATCACGCACGCGTCCCACTGGATGCTTGATTTCGTTGGCTCGCTCCAGTGCCTGTGACAACACTTCATAGCCGCCGCGCATGTTCAGCTTTGGCGATACGGTAACCCAGGTATTCGGTGTGCAGCGTACCTCATGAGTACCACTGGTTTCGATCTGGCAGCTAAAACCGTTCTTTTCGAGCAGGTCAGTCAGTGGCAGCAAATCATGAATGCAAGGCTCACCACCCGTAATCACCACATGCCGCGCGGTGTATCCCTGGCGACCAATGACAGCCAGCAAGTCTTCACTGCTCGCCGCCCCCCACTTATCACTCTCTTTGGTCTTCGCCAGAATGCTGAAAAGGGAGACTTCCCGATCCTCAAGCTTTTCCCAGGTGTGTTTGGTGTCGCACCAGGCACAGCCAACCGGGCATCCCTGTAAACGAATAAAAATGGCGGGGACGCCGGTAAAGTAACCCTCACCTTGCAGGGTCTGGAACATCTCGTTAATCGGGTACTGCATAGCATTCTCTGTGAAGTGGATAATTGTTAATTATTGCAGATCCTGCCACAACAATCATGTCTTATTAACATTCTGTTACAGGCAGGTTTAAAGAAAAATGAGAAACAGATCGTTAATAATAAAAGGGAGTAACGTATTATGTCAGAAATAAATAAAGTAAAGGGATTTAATCATGTCAAAAACATTCACCAAAATTATACTTATTTTTTCTGTGTTCGTTTTTAATTATAACGAATCTCAAATTACCGATGCCGCCGTCAATTTATTTATCCAGCTTTAATGGGACATTTATAATGCGCTATTTCATACTAATATTCACATTCGTGTGTTCCTTTGTTGCAGCCCAACCAACTATTGTCCCATCATTACAGCAACAAGTTACGGATCTTACGAGTAGCTTAAACTCACAAGAAAAGAAAGAACTGACGTACAAGTTAGAATCTATTTTCAATAATACCCAAGTGCAAATTGCTGTATTAATTGTTCCCACAACCAAAGACGAGACAATTGAAAAATATGCTACACGGGTTTTTGACAATTGGCGTTTAGGAGATGCCAAACGTAATGATGGGATACTGATCATTGTTGCCTAGTCGGATCGTACTGTCCGCATCCAGGTAGGTTATGGGCTGGAAGAAAAGGTAACCGATGCTCTGGCTGGAGATATCATCCGTAGCAACATGATACCCGCATTTAAACAACAAAAATTAGCTCAGGGATTAGAGCTAGCTATAAACGCTTTGAATAACCAACTCACTTCACAACACCAATATCCGGCTAATCCTTCAGAAATTGAATCAGCGTCTTCCAGTGATCATTATTACTTTGCTATTTTTTGGGTATTTGCAGTGATGTTCTTCCCTTTCTGGTTTTTTCATCAAGGCAGTAATTTTTGTCGCGCATGTAAAAGCAGTGTCTGTATTTCAGCAATCTATCTTTTAGATTTATTCCTGTTCTCCGATAAAACTTTTTCCATTGCTGTATTTTTCTTCTTTTTTACTTTCACCACCATTATGGTCTTTACCTGTTTATGTGTACTTCAGAAAAAAGCATCTGGTAGAAGTTATCATTCAGACAACAGCGGTTCCGGTGGCGGCTCAAGTGGCGGCGGATTTAGCGGCGGGGGCGGTTCTTCTGGCGGTGGCGGCGCGTCCGGTCGCTGGTAACTCAACCATAAAAAATGCCAGCCCGAAGGCTGGCATTTTTAAATCAGATAAAGTCAGACTTATGCCTGGCCTTTGATCTCTTTACGACCGTTGTACGGTGCTTTTTCGCCCAGAGCTTCTTCGATACGAATCAGCTGGTTGTATTTAGCAACACGGTCAGAACGGCTCATAGAACCAGTTTTGATCTGGCCTGCAGCAGTACCAACAGCCAGGTCAGCGATGGTAGCATCTTCAGTTTCGCCAGAACGGTGAGAGATTACTGCAGTGTAGCCAGCGTCTTTCGCCATCTTGATTGCAGCCAGAGTTTCGGTCAGAGAACCGATCTGGTTGAATTTGATCAGGATGGAGTTAGCGATACCTTTTTCGATACCTTCTTTCAGGATCTTGGTGTTGGTTACGAACAGGTCGTCACCAACCAGCTGGATTTTGTCGCCCAGAACTTTGGTCTGGTATGCGAAACCGTCCCAGTCAGATTCGTCCAGACCGTCTTCGATAGAAACGATCGGGTACTGTTTGGTCAGTTCTTCCAGGAAGTGAGTGAATTCTTCAGAGGTGAACGCTTTGTTGCCTTCGCCAGCCAGAACGTATTTACCGTCTTTGTAGAATTCAGAAGCTGCGCAGTCCATCGCCAGAGTGATGTCTTTACCCAGTTCATAACCAGCAGCTTTAACAGCTTCAGCGATAACAGCCAGAGCTTCAGCGTTGGAACCCAGGTTCGGCGCATAGCCACCTTCGTCACCAACAGCAGTGTTCATGCCTTTCGCTTTCAGAACTTTTGCCAGGTGATGGAAAACTTCAGAACCCATGCGGATGGCTTCTTTCACAGTTTTCGCGCCAACCGGCTGAATCATGAATTCCTGGATATCAACGTTGTTGTCAGCGTGCTCACCACCGTTGATGATGTTCATCATCGGAACCGGCATGGAGTATTTGCCCGGAGTACCGTTCAGTTCAGCGATGTGCTCGTACAGCGGCATACCTTTAGCAGCTGCAGCAGCTTTGGCGTTAGCCAGAGATACAGCCAGGATTGCGTTCGCGCCGAATTTGGATTTGTTTTCGGTGCCGTCCAGGTCGATCATGATCTTGTCAATGCCAGCCTGATCTTTAGCGTCTTTGCCAATCAGTGCCTGAGCGATCGGGCCGTTTACCGCAGCAACAGCTTTGGTTACGCCTTTACCCAGGAAACGGGATTTGTCGCCATCGCGCAGTTCCAGAGCTTCACGGGAACCAGTAGAAGCACCTGACGGAGCAGCTGCCATACCGACGAAACCACCCTCCAGATGTACTTCGGCTTCAACAGTCGGGTTACCACGGGAGTCGATGATTTCACGACCGATGATTTTTACGATTTTGGACATTAGGTTTTCCTCAAGTCACTAGTTAAACTGAAACTCCAGACAAACAACGCGTACCCAGGGTACGCGTTGCCGTTCTAACTTTTTTACTTACTTCGCCTGACGTTTCTGGAACTCGCTGGCGGCTTTCACAAAGCCTGCAAACAGCGGGTGACCATCACGTGGAGTAGAAGTAAACTCCGGATGGAACTGGCAAGCCACGAACCACGGGTGATTCGGAACTTCGATGATCTCGACCAACTGATCATCCCCGGAACGGCCCGCAACGCGCAGACCTGCATCTTCAATCTGTTTCAACAGCATGTTGTTGACTTCGTAACGGTGACGATGACGCTCAACAATTGTCGGCGCATTGTACAGCTGGCGAACCAGGCTATCGTCAACCAACTGGCACTGCTGTGCGCCGAGACGCATGGTACCGCCGAGATCGCTCTTCTCGCTACGAACTTCAACGTTGCCGTTTTCATCGCGCCACTCGGTAATCAGCGCCACAACCGGGTACTTACAGTCTGGCACAAATTCCGTAGAGTTGGCGTTCTCCATGTTGGCAACATGGCGAGCGTAATCAATTAACGCCACCTGCATACCCAGGCAAATGCCCAGATATGGAATATTATTCTCACGCGCATAACGCGCGGTCGTAATCATGCCTTCTACGCCACGATAGCCGAAACCGCCAGGTACGAGGATAGCATCCAGACCTTTAAGGATTTCAACGCCGCGCGTTTCAACATCTTGTGAATCGATCAGTTTGATGTTGACGCTGACACGATTCTTCAGCCCACCGTGTTTCAGTGCTTCGATCACGGATTTGTAAGCGTCCGGCAGTTCAATGTACTTGCCAACCATACCAATGGTGACTTCACTTACCGGATTCGCTTCTTCGAAGATAACCTGTTCCCATTCGGACAGATTCGCTTCCGGGCAGTTTAAGCTGAATCGTTTACAAATATAATCGTCCAGCCCCTGCGATTTCAACAGGCCCGGAATTTTATAGATGGAATCGACGTCTTTCAGAGAAATAACCGCTTTTTCCGGAACATTACAGAATAATGCAATCTTCGCACGTTCGTTCGCCGGAACGGCGCGATCTGAACGACAAATCAGGATGTCAGGCTGGATACCGATGGAGAGCAGCTCTTTTACAGAGTGCTGAGTCGGTTTGGTTTTGACTTCACCAGACGCTGCCATGTACGGCACCAGCGTCAGGTGCATAAACAGGGTGTGCTCACGGCCAATTTCAACAGCCATCTGGCGAATCGCTTCGAGGAACGGCAGGGATTCGATATCACCTACTGTACCGCCGATTTCGACCAGTACCACGTCATGACCTTCGCCGCCTTCCAGCACGCGCTCTTTGATAGCGTTAGTGATGTGCGGAATAACCTGTACGGTTGCGCCGAGGTAGTCACCGCGGCGTTCTTTACGCAGAACGTCAGAGTAGATACGACCCGTGGTGAAGTTGTTGCGGCGGCTCATTTTGGTACGAATGAAACGCTCGTAGTGCCCCAGGTCCAGGTCGGTTTCAGCGCCGTCTTCAGTAACGAACACTTCCCCGTGTTGGATTGGGCTCATAGTACCTGGATCGACGTTGATGTACGGATCCAGTTTCATGATGGTCACATTGAGGCCACGGGCTTCAAGAATGGCTGCGAGGGAGGCTGCGGCAATGCCTTTACCCAGAGAGGATACGACCCCGCCGGTCACAAAAATATAGTTCGTTGTCATGCTGAACCTGAGAAGTTAGGTTGAAAAGACGATGGAATAACCAGGACGGGAAAGCAGTATACCCGAACATGACCTGTGCCACAAACTTTCATTATCCCTCCTCTTCGCCAGCGCACTATTGAAATCAGGAGTGAGAAAATAGCCCCTTTGGGGTAAATGTTTTTGACGCAAATCAAGCGCTTGTCATTTAAAAAATGACACAAATGGCGCTTGACCGCGTAATTCCCTTAGAGATCAATTTCCTGCCGTTTTACCTGTTGCCAGACTTCTTCCATTGTTTCGAGGTCAACACCTGTCATTTCCAGTCCACGCGCGGCAACAATACGCTCCACTTCGCGAAAACGACGCTCGAATTTTTCGTTCGCTTTTTGCAATGCGATTTCCGCTTTTGTCCCTAAATGACGAGCCAGATTGACTGTGGCAAACAGCAGGTCACCCATTTCCTCCTCCAGTTTAGCCTGGTCGACAACAGCCTGCCGCGCTTCGTACATCACCTCATCGATCTCTTCGTAGACTTTATCGACTACCGGGCCAAGCGTCGTCCAGTCAAAACCAACGTTGGCGCAACGTTTCTGGATTTTTTGCGCACGCATTAAAGCCGGTAAACTACGAGGAATATCGTCCAGCGCCGAATGCTGCGCTTTCTGCGCGCGCTCTTCGGTTTTGATTTGCTCCCAACGGGCAAGCACTTCACTACTGTTTTCGGCAGAACTGTCAGCAAAAACATGCGGATGGCGACGTTCTAATTTATCGCTGATCGCGGCGCAAATATCATTAAAGTCAAAGCGCCCTTCTTCCTGGGCCATTTGTGCGTAAAACACCACCTGGAACAGCAGATCGCCGAGTTCACCGCGCAGATCGTCAAAATCTTCACGGGCAATGGCGTCCAGCACTTCGTAGGTTTCTTCAAGGGTGTAAGGCGCAATGGTGGCAAATGTCTGCTCTTTATCCCACGGGCAGCCGTTTTCCGGATCGCGCAGGCGCTGCATAATAGTGAGCAAACGGTCGATTTGATTCATTGAATTGTCCTGAAAATTGCGGGTCTGTCAGGTGTAATACCTTCGAGTAAAAGATATCGCTGGATACGGCTGACGCCATATCCAGCTATGTAAGACTAACTCCCGTGCAACCGACGCGCGTCGATAACATCCGGCACCTGGTTGAGTTTACCCAGCACGCGACCCAGCACCTGCAGGTTGTAAATCTCAATGGTCATGTCGATGGTCGCCAGTTGCTGTTTGGTGTCGCTACGGCTGGCAACGCCAAGTACGTTCACCTTCTCGTTGGCGAGAATGGTCGTGATATCACGTAACAACCCACTACGATCATTAGCCACCACGCGGACCACCAGCGAATATCCGGCGGAGTAGCTCTCACCCCATACCGCGTCAACAATGCGTTCTGGCGCATGGGAGCGCAGTTCCGCCAGTTGTTCGCAATCGGCGCGGTGTACTGAAATACCGCGTCCCTGGGTAATGAAGCCGACAATCTCATCTCCAGGAATCGGCTGGCAGCAGCGCGCGATGTGGTGCATCAGGTTACCGACACCTTCAACCACCACACGACCGTTATCTTTACTGCGGTTTTGCGGCGTGTAGCTTTTTTGCTGAAGTTGCTTCAGCGCGGCGGCGTCCTGCTCTTCGGCACTCGGCTTATTAAATTGCGATTGCAGGAAGTTCACCATCTGATTGAGACGGATATCCCCGCCACCAATCGCCGCCAGCAACTCGTCGACATCATTGAAGTTGTAACGCGGCAGCAGATGTTTTTCTGCTTCTTTCAGGCTGATCCCCAGATGTTCCAGCTCGTCGTCAAGGATTTGCCGCCCAGCCAGAATGTTTTTGTCACGGTCCTGTTTACGGAACCAGGCGTGAATTTTCGAACGCCCACGGCTGGTTGTGACGTAACCGAGGTTTGGGTTTAACCAGTCACGGCTGGGGTTCGGCTGTTTCTGGGTGATAATTTCAATCTGGTCGCCCATCTGCAGCTGGTAGGTGAACGGCACAATGCGCCCGCCAATTTTTGCCCCGATGCAGCGGTGTCCGACATCACTGTGGATGTGGTAAGCGAAGTCCAGCGGTGTTGATCCCGCAGGCAAATCAACGACATCACCTTTCGGCGTAAAGACGTACACCCGGTCGTCAAAGACCTGGCTACGTACTTCGTCGAGCATTTCGCCGGAATCAGCCATCTCTTCCTGCCACGCAATCAGTTTACGCAGCCAGGCAATCCGGTCTTCATGTCCCGAACGTGCGCCGCCAGCTGCCGCGCCCTCTTTATATTTCCAGTGCGCAGCAACACCCAACTCTGCATCTTCATGCATCTGTTTAGTGCGGATTTGGATCTCAACGGTTTTGCCACCTGGTCCCAGAACCACGGTATGAATAGACTGATAACCGTTTGGTTTCGGGTTAGCGACGTAATCGTCAAACTCATCCGGCAGGTGGCGATAGTGAGTGTGCACTATCCCCAGTGCGGCATAACAATCCTGTAAACGCTCGGCGACAATACGTACCGCACGCACATCAAACAGCTCATCGAAGGCGAGGTTCTTTTTCTGCATTTTGCGCCAGATGCTGTAGATGTGTTTCGGACGACCATACACTTCAGCTTTAACGCCTTCAGCTTTCATCTCAGCGCGCAGATGGCCGACAAACTCTTCGATATAGTGTTCGCGGTCGAGACGGCGTTCATGCAGCAGTTTTGCGATGCGTTTGTATTCGGTCGGGTGGAGATAACGGAAGCAGTAATCTTCCAGCTCCCATTTCAGTTGTCCAATCCCAAGACGGTTCGCCAACGGCGCGTAGATATTGGTGCACTCTTTTGCCGCCAGTACGCGTTCATCTTCCGGCGCGTCTTTTACTTCGCGCAGATGAGCAATACGCTCCGCCAGTTTGATGACCACGCAGCGAAAATCATCGACCATCGCCAATAACATCCGGCGAACGTTATCGACCTGTTCGGAGGAAACAGAATCGGTATGCGTCGCTTTCAGCTGGCGGATCGCCGCCATATCACGCACGCCGTGAATAAGGTTAACGACCGACTTACCGACGCTCTCACGCAGCACATCTTCGCTGACTACGTTGGCATCCGCCAGAGGGAACAGCAGCGCCGCCCGCAGCGTGTCAATGTCCATACTTAATGTCGAGAGGATCTCCACCATCTCAACACCACGCCATAATAACAGACTGGCATCCGGATGCCCCTGCGTCTGTTGCAGACAATACGCCCAGGTTTCGGCTAAGCACTCACACGACTTCTGGCTGGTAATACCCAGACTTGCGATCCATTTTTCCGGATCAAATTCACCAGCCTTATTGATATGTGCACTTCTTACCGCAACCATCGTCCTCTCCTTTAGGGACCAGACCTGCCGAAATCGGCAAATCGCAACTATTTAACGCGCGAGAAAAGTACCATCGATTCCAGATGTCCAGTGTGTGGGAACATATCCAGCATCGCCAGTCGCGCAATGGTATATCCTGCTTTTAATAACGCTTCGCTATCCCGAGCCAGCGTTGCAGGGTTACAGGATACATAAACTATACGAATAGGTTCCAGTTTTATAATTTGCTGCATAACACCTGCGGCACCTGCTCGCGCCGGGTCCAGCAACACTTTATCGAAGCCGTTTTTCGCCCACGGCTGCTTTGTGACATCTTCTTCAAGATTTTCGTGATAAAACGTCACATTCTGTAAGCCATTAAGACGCGCATTCTGCTGGCCTTTTTCCACCAGCGCCGGAACACCTTCTACACCGACCACACTGGCAGCTTGTGTCGCCAATGGCAGTGTAAAGTTGCCCATACCGCAGAACAGATCCAGTACGCGATCTTCAGGTTGCACATCCAGCCATTCCAACGCACGCGCTACCATTTTTTGGTTCACACCCGCATTGACCTGAATAAAATCGCGCGGGCTAAAAGTTAAGCGCAACCCGTTTGAGTCATACCAGGGCATCACACCAGAGACGGTTTCGAGTATCTCACTATCGGGGGCGAGATACAGATCCAGGCCTTCAGAATGCGAAAAGCGTTCCAGTTTTTCGCGATCTGCCGAACTTAGCGGTACGGTATGGCGCAAAATCATCAGCTTGCCGCTGGTTGCCTGTACCAGTTCAACATGACCAAGATGGCGCATAGCTTGTAAGCTGCCCAGGCATGCCCTGACTTTGGGCAGCAATGCTTCAAGTTGGGGCACTAAAATGGGGCATTGTTTAACGTCGACAATGTCACTGGAGCCCGCTTTGCGAAACCCCATCTGAAGTTGCTGTGTTTTCGGTAAGTAGTTCAAACTTAAACGCGCACGACGGCGATAGCCCCAGGGAACATCGGCGATCACTTCAGAGACTTCGTGTTTCATTAATCGGGCGAGTGCCGCACTTTTGCTTCGCTGCTGTAAATCCTCGCTGGCGTGTTGTTGCTGACAGCCGCCGCATACGCCAAAATGAGGGCAGCGTGGCGTTTCGCGTGCCGGGCTATCGCTTAACCGGCGTACGACTTTAGCGCGGGCGTATTGTTTTTTATCTTCAGTAACAGTAACTTCCGCGTTTTCCTGTGGCAGTAATCCAGGAATAAATAACGCTTTGCCGTTATGTCGTGCCACGCCCTGACCAAAAGAGTCGAGGTCGTTGACTGAAACAGTTATGATCTGACGCGTCGTCGTGCGTCGTTTTGCAGAGTAGAATTGCGCCATTGGCGAGACTTTCTCAATTTAACAGTGTGACCTTAATTGTCCCATAACGGAACTCCATGACCAACTACAGCCTGCGCGCACGCATGATGATTCTGATCCTGGCACCGACCGTCCTTATTGGTTTATTGCTGAGTATCTTTTTCGTTGTGCATCGCTATAACGACTTGCAGCGTCAACTGGAAGATGCCGGAGCCAGCATTATTGAGCCGCTTGCAGTTTCTACTGAATATGGCATGAGCCTGCAAAATCGCGAATCTATCGGTCAGTTAATAAGCGTACTGCATCGTCGCCATTCCGATATTGTTCGCGCGATTTCGGTTTATGATGAAAATAACCGACTCTTTGTCACCTCCAATTTTCATCTTGATCCCTCATCAATGCAGCTCGGCAGCAACGTGCCGTTTCCTCGCCAGCTCACTGTCACCCGTGACGGCGATATTATGATCCTCCGCACGCCGATTATTTCTGAGAGTTACTCCCCCGACGAATCGCCCAGTAGCGATGCCAAAAATAGTCAAAATATGTTGGGATATATTGCGCTTGAGCTGGATCTTAAATCGGTTCGCTTGCAGCAATATAAAGAGATCTTTATTTCCAGCGTGATGATGCTGTTTTGTATCGGTATTGCGCTTATTTTTGGCTGGCGCTTAATGCGCGATGTAACCGGTCCGATTCGCAATATGGTGAATACCGTCGACCGCATCCGTCGCGGGCAACTCGACAGCCGGGTGGAAGGATTTATGCTCGGCGAGCTGGATATGCTGAAAAACGGTATCAACTCGATGGCAATGTCGCTGGCTGCTTATCACGAAGAGATGCAGCACAATATCGACCAGGCGACGTCCGATCTGCGTGAAACGCTGGAGCAGATGGAAATTCAGAACGTTGAGTTGGATCTGGCGAAAAAGCGCGCCCAGGAAGCGGCGCGTATTAAATCCGAGTTTTTGGCAAATATGTCACACGAGCTGCGTACACCACTGAATGGTGTTATTGGCTTTACCCGCCTGACGCTGAAAACAGAATTAACACCAACGCAGCGCGATCACCTGAATACGATTGAACGTTCGGCAAATAATTTGCTGGCAATTATTAATGATGTTCTCGACTTCTCGAAACTGGAAGCAGGTAAGCTGATTCTGGAAAGTATTCCATTCCCACTACGCAGCACGCTGGATGAAGTCGTTACCCTGCTGGCACATTCTTCTCACGATAAAGGGCTGGAACTGACGCTCAATATTAAGAGCGACGTGCCCGATAACGTAATTGGCGACCCACTGCGATTACAGCAAATCATCACTAACCTGGTAGGGAATGCAATTAAATTCACCGAGAATGGCAACATTGATATTCTGGTAGAAAAACGTGCGCTGAGTAATACCAAAGTTCAGATTGAAGTGCAGATTCGGGATACCGGCATTGGTATTCCTGAACGCGATCAATCGCGCTTATTCCAGGCCTTCCGACAGGCTGATGCCAGTATTTCCCGCCGTCATGGTGGCACCGGGCTGGGGCTGGTGATTACACAAAAACTGGTTAATGAAATGGGCGGCGATATTTCGTTCCATAGCCAGCCGAATCGCGGTTCAACTTTCTGGTTCCACATTAATCTCGATCTGAACCCGAACATTATTATCGAAGGGCCATCCACCCAGTGCCTAGCCGGCAAGCGCCTGGCCTATGTCGAACCAAACTCCGCAGCAGCGCAATGCACGCTGGATATTTTAAGTGAAACGCCGCTGGAAGTGGTTTATAGCCCAACGTTCTCCGCGCTGCCTCCCGCGCATTACGACATGATGTTGTTAGGCATCGCGGTGACCTTCCGCGAGCCGCTAACAATGCAACATGAGCGATTAGCGAAAGCAGTATCGATGACCGATTTTCTGATGCTGGCACTTCCTTGCCATGCACAAGTCAATGCTGAAAAACTTAAGCAAGATGGTATCGGCGCGTGTCTGCTGAAACCATTAACACCTACGCGCCTGTTACCTGCCCTGACGGAATTTTGTCATCACAAACAAAACACGCTTTTGCCTGTAACCGATGAAAGTAAGCTGGCAATGACAGTCATGGCGGTTGATGACAACCCCGCTAACCTGAAACTTATCGGCGCATTGCTGGAAGATATGGTGCAACATGTGGAACTTTGCGATAGCGGGCATCAGGCGGTTGAACGGGCGAAACAGATGCCGTTCGATTTGATCTTAATGGATATTCAAATGCCGGACATGGACGGCATTCGGGCCTGCGAACTCATCCACCAGCTCCCCCATCAGCAACAAACGCCGGTTATCGCGGTAACGGCGCATGCAATGGCCGGGCAAAAAGAGAAGCTGCTTGGCGCAGGGATGAGCGATTATCTGGCGAAACCGATTGAAGAAGAGCGATTGCATAATTTGTTGTTGCGCTACAAGCCTGGCAGCGGTATTTCCTCTCGCGTCGTGACGCCCGAAGTCAACGAAATTGTGGTGAACCCGAATGCGACCCTCGACTGGCAACTGGCACTACGCCAGGCAGCAGGAAAAACCGATTTAGCGCGCGATATGCTGCAAATGTTACTCGATTTCCTGCCTGAAGTTCGCAACAAAGTTGAGGAACAGCTGGTTGGAGAAAACCCGGAAGGCCTGGTTGATTTGATTCATAAACTGCATGGCAGTTGCGGCTATAGCGGTGTGCCGCGTATGAAGAATCTCTGCCAACTGATCGAACAACAGCTACGTAGCGGTACTAAAGAAGAAGATTTGGAGCCGGAGCTGCTGGAACTGTTGGACGAGATGGATAATGTAGCGCGCGAAGCCAGCAAAATTCTCGGGTAATGGACGTCTTGTCGAGTCAAAATAGGTTCCGTCCAATGCCAATGCTGGGAGCAGCACAGACAGTCACCTCGCCCCTCCGGGGAGAGGGTTAGGGTGAGGGGAACAGGCCAACGCAAGTGCGAATGATTACCCTCACCCCGGTCCTCTCCTTGAAAGGGCGAGGGGAAAACCGTCCCCGTAAGCCACTTCGTCAGTAATCTCAAACCGGCTCCTGAAAGAGCCGGTTTTGGTTTTCTGTCTTAACGCACCATGCACGGGCGCTTGTTATCAAACGTCCAGCCAGGAATCAGGTACTGCATTCCCATCGCATCGTCACGCGCACCAAGCCCATGTTTCTGATACAGCTCGTGGGCTTTCATCACCTGATCCATATCGATTTCTACGCCCAATCCTGGTTTTTGCGGCACCTGTACCAGCCCGCCTTTGATCTCAAACGGTTCTTTGGTCAGACGCTGATTGCCTTCCTGCCAGATCCAGTGCGTATCAATAGCAGTAATTTTACCCGGTGCAGCAGCGGCTACATGGGTAAACATCGCCAGAGAAATATCGAAGTGGTTGTTAGAGTGTGAACCCCAGGTCAGGCCAAATTCATGGCACATTTGCGCCACACGTACCGAACCTTGCATCGTCCAGAAATGCGGATCCGCCAGCGGGATATCAACGGATTGTAACGAGAGCGTATGGCCCATCTGCCGCCAGTCGGTGGCGATCATATTGGTGGCGGTCGGCAGGCCAGTCGCGCGACGGAACTCTGCCATCACTTCACGCCCGGAGAAACCTTGCTCCGCACCACACGGATCTTCTGCATAAGCCAGCGAACCTTTCAGGTATTTACCAATTTTAATCGCTTCGTTCAGCGACCAGGCACCGTTAGGATCGAGGGTAATACGCGCCTGTGGGAAGCGTTGCGCCAGTGCCACAATAGATTCTGCTTCTTCTTCCCCGGCCAGTACACCGCCCTTCAGTTTGAAATCGTTGAAGCCATATTTTTCATATGCCGCTTCCGCCAGGCGCACCCCCGCATCCGGCGTCATCGCTTCTTCGTGACGCAGGCGATACCAGTCACATTTATCATCCGGCTGGCTTTGATACGGCAGCGGTGTGGCTTTGCGATTACCGACGAAGAACAGATAACCAAGCATTTCGACTTCGCTACGCTGTTGACCATCGCCCAGCAGCGATGCCACGTTAACCCCCAGATGCTGCCCCAGCAGATCCAGCATTGCCGCTTCTATCCCGGTAACTACATGAATAGTGGTACGCAAATCAAATGTCTGCAAACCGCGCCCACCGGCATCACGATCGGCAAATGTATTACGCACCAGCGTCAGAACGTTTTTGTATTCACCCAGCGTTTTACCCACCACCAGCGGAATCGCATCTTCCAGCGTTTTACGGATTTTCTCGCCGCCGGGAATTTCCCCTACCCCGGTATGACCAGAATTATCTTTGATAATCACAATATTACGCGTGAAGAACGGTGCGTGTGCACCACTCAGATTCATCAGCATACTGTCATGGCCCGCCACCGGGATGACCTGCATTTCAGTAACAACAGGCGTCGAAAATTGAGAACTCATCTTTATGTCCTTTTTCAAAATCAATGACGGCCGAAAACGGGACGTTTACGGTCAAAGGTCCAGCCGGGGATCAGGTACTGCATCGGGCCCGCGTCGTTACGCGCACCGCCAGGCAGACGTTTATAGGCCTCATGCGCCTTTTGTACCTGCTCCCAGTCCAGTTCCACGCCCAGACCGGGCGCATCAGGAACGGCAATTTTTCCGTTTTTAATCTCCAGCGGATTTTTGGTCAGGCGACAA
>OGTB01001563.1_pt1 | contig 14957 bp, 16 predicted proteins | sample 1553611 | NCBI WGS metagenome assembly OGTB01 (sample SAMEA2580032, study PRJEB22360) | human gut metagenome | biome: human gut; feature: human-associated habitat; material: faeces | place: Denmark | collected 2008/2010 | reverse complement strand
TGCAGAAAGACGACGTAGCGCAGGCCGGGGCCGTCTACCGCGCCCATGGACTGTACGGAGCTGACGCGGCCTTCCATTAAATTGCCTCATGGAATGTGCGGGAGATGACTTCGCGCTGCTGCTCTTTGGAGAGACGGTGGAAGTTGACCGCGTAGCCGGAAACGCGGATGGTGAGGTTGGGGTATTTTTCCGGGTTATGGTAGGCATCGATGAGCGTTTCGCGGTTCATGACGTTGACGTTGAGGTGATGCGCACCCTGAATGAAGTAGCCCGAAAGGAGCTGGACGAGGTTTGTGATGCGGTCTTCCTCCGTTTTGCCGAGGGCTTCCGGAATGATGGAGAACGTGTTCGAGATGCCGTCGCGGCAATAATCATAAGAAAGCTTTGCGACGGAGTTGAGCTCTGCGAGCGCGCCGGATTTATCACGGCCGCTCATGGGGTTTGCGCCCGGGGCGAGCGGCTCGCCGAGTTTGCGGCCATCCGGCGTGTTGCCGGTCTTTTTGCCGTACATCACATTGGAAGTGATAGTCAGCAAGGAGAGGGTAGGACGGGCATTCTTGTAAACGGGCAGCTTCTTCAGCTCTTCGCTGAAATAGTAAACCAAGTCTACGCCGAGGTGGTCTACACGGTCGTCATTGTTACCGAAGCAGGGGAAAGAACCTTCGATATCGAAGCCTTCCGTCAAACCGATGTCGTTACGGCGTGCCGTTACTTTGGCGTATTTGATGGCGGAAAGTGAGTCGATAGCGATGGAAAGTCCGGCTACGCCGTAGGCAAGATTGATGCGCGGGTCGGTATCGACGAATGCCATTTGGGCTTTTTCGTAGTAATACTTGTCGTGCATGTAGTGTATGATGTTCATTGCTTCGTTATAAACGCGGGCAATTTCCGTCAGCACTTTCTTGTAGTTGGCCATTACTTCTTCAAAGTTCAGCGTGTCGTGGGTCAGTACGGGGATACCTTTTACCATTACGGTTCCGGTATTCTCGCAACGTCCGCCGTTGATGGCGAGTAACAACGCTTTGGCGAGGTTGGCACGTGCGCCAAAGAACTGGATTTGCTTACCGATGGCTTGGTAAGATACACAACAAGCGATACCGTAGTCATCGCAGTTACGTACTTCGCGCATCAGATTATCGTTTTCGTATTGGATAGAGCTGGTATCCACAGATACTTTGGCGCAGAATTCCTTGAAACCTTCCGGCAATTCGGGACTCCACAGAACGGTCATGTTGGGTTCGGGAGACGGGCCGAGGTTGTACAGCGTTTGCAGGAAGCGGAAAGAAGTCTTTGTTACTTTCACGCGACCGTCATTGAAGCGTCCGCCGATAGCTTCGGTAACCCAAGTCGGGTCTCCGGCGAAGATGTCGTTGTAAGACTGCATACGCAAGTGGCGTACCATACGCAGTTTGATGATGAACTGGTCAATCAGCTCCTGAGCAAAAGTTTCGTCAATCTTACCGTGAGCCAAATCGTATTCGATGAAAATGTCGAGGAATGAAGATACATTACCTAATGACATGGCTGCTCCGTCTTGTTCTTTTACGGCAGCGAGGTACGCCATATATACCCATTGTACAGCTTCCTGAGCAGATGTGGCAGGGTGGCTGAGGTCGAGACCATAGTATTCACCCATGATTTTGATGTCCTTCAAAGCCTTGATTTGTTCTGATACTTCTTCGCGCAGGCGGATACGTGCCTCGGTCATGGGGCCGGTCAGGTTGCGTAAATCTTCCTGTTTGGCCTCGATGAGGCGGTCGATACCGTACAATGCCAAACGACGGTAGTCACCGATGATACGTCCGCGTGCATAGTTGTCGGGAAGTCCGGTAAGGAAACCCAGAGAGCGGAACGAACGGATTTCTTCGGTATATACGTCGAATACGCCGTCATTGTGAGTCTTACGATAATGTGTAAAGATGTCTTTTACTTTATCATCTACTTCTACGCCATTCTCGCGGCATGCTTTTGCCACGACATTGATGCCGCCAAAAGGTTTGATGGCGCGTCTCAACAGCTCATCTGTCTGCAAACCTACGATAAGTTCGTTTTCCTTATCGATATAGCCTGCCTTGTGTGAAGTGATAGTAGATACTGTAGTATGATCTAATGAGCGAACACCGTTATTGGCTCTTTCTTCTTCCAATGCTTCCAAACAGAGGTTCCAAATACGTTTGGTACGTTCTGTAGGTCCTTGCAGGAAAGATGCATCTCCGGTGTAGGGTGCGATGTTTTTACTAACGAAATCACTAACATTGATTTCTTTGCTCCAAAGCCCGTCAATAAAGGTTTTGTTTAATTCCATAATATTCTTTTTTTGAAAGTGATTAGATATGTTATCCTTTAGAGCGCGCAAAATTACGGAAATATTTCCGTAATTGCACAATAAAATGCATAGTTTTTATGCTGAAGAACATAAAATAATCATTAATAGGTAGAGAATGTCGCTGTGTATGCATTTATTTGTTGCTTGCTGTTAATTGGGGCTGAACTGTTTGCAGGCTATTGTTTTCTTGTGGAAAAACTATTCTTACCACGCCTGTTATCCTTTCATACTACTGCCGTTATCTTTTCTTACAACAGCTGTGGTATGAAAAGATAACGGATGTGGTAAGAATAAAATAGATTGTTGTATCGGTTATTAGTTTGTACTGTACCATCGTAGCAATTTAAGGAAGAGAGTGATATTTATGCCGAGTTTGTTTGCTGTTTAAAAAAGAAGTATTATCTTTGCAGCGCTTTAAGAGAAAAGCACTTCTTGAAAAGGAAGTTTTGGAGAGGTGGCAGAGTGGTCGATTGCGGCGGTCTTGAAAACCGTTGTGCTGCGAGGCACCCGGGGTTCGAATCCCTGTCTCTCCGCGGAAATAGAATACGAATTAAAGAAAAGTCCTGTAAATTAGTAATTTACGGGACTTTTTGTTTTTTGGCAAATGGCAAAAAACGTAAAGAGGTACACCTACTTGCCGAATGATGCATTGTTTGTCGGTACCGATGGTAATATCGGCAGATTGCTAACCGCTTGTTCTTGCTTTGAACACAGGAGTGGTTTTCTGTACTTCAGATTCAAATCCAAACCAATAACCGCATTTTGTATTTTCGTCTTGTGGAAGAAAGCAAAGCCTGAGGCTGTCTTTATAATCTCCATATATCACTTCCCACCTCTCCGGTGGAACTTGATGTTTGGTCTTTACCTTTTCTGCAGGAGCTTTCTTTAATGACATGCCGGCTTCTATCCAGGCAATGCTGGCCTGCATTTGATATTCAGGATAAGCCAACTTACAATATTCATAAAGTATAAGCCCGCGTTTTTCCAAGCTCATGGGTTGGTCTATAAGATTTATCTGTATCAGATGTTCAAGGAACCTCTGCAAGAAAGTTCTGTCATTTAAGATTAACTCCCGGGTTAGTGCCTGCCAGGCGGGAGTGTTGTAAAAACCGTCTAACAGGCGGGATAGCTGGCGGGCTGTCTGCAGTTCGCCTACGCTGATTTCGTTTGTTTCTAAAACTTCGTAGGGTGGGAAAGGGGAATAGCGTATTCCGAGTTCTTCTGCCCGGCGGCGCATTTCCGTACCGGGAAGCAGTTTGAGTGACTCTAATTGTATCTCTCCCGCATTGTACCGGGCCAGGGTATATACATCTTCGAATATCTCATTGAGATGATAGAGGGGAAGTCCGGCTATAAGATCGGCATGCGTTTCCATATTCGGAAGCGAGCAGAGAAATTTCAGCCCTGCCAAAGCATCGGATAATTTACCCATGCGGCGGCTTTGTTCAAGTACAGGTTCACGCAAGCTTTGAATCCCGGCTTCAAGGTGGAGCAGTCCTTGCGGTAACAGTTTTAATTCCTCTTTTAACTCCTCGGAGAGAAGTGCCGGATGTATCTCTAAATGAAAACGTATGTCGGGATATTCTAAAAACAGTTGGAGCAGTTCTTTTGCACGACGTGCATTGTAATTGAATGTACGGTCGAGTACGCGTACATTTTTAATACCATGCTCATGGATGATTCGGAGCCGTTGGCGGATGCTGTCAATAGAGAGAGTGCGAATCGGTTTCTCGCCGCCGCTGACGCAAAAGGCGCATGTGTTGAAACATCCGCGCGTGGTTTCAAGTTGTACAAACGGCTTGCTCCAATTGAAGAAACGGCTTTTTTCGGGTGGAATAAGTCCGGAGAAGTTTAAGACACGGGCTATTCCATTGTCTTTATATTGTTTATCGGCATCCAGATAACACAGACCGGAAATATCCTTCCACTGTTCCGGATGATTCCAGCAGGCCAGCCACTGCGGAAACGCCTCTTCGCCTTCTCCTCTGAATACACAGTTTACAAAAGGGTTCTTACGCAGAAAGAATTCATTGTCTCCAAGAAACTCCGGACCGCCTAATATAAGACAGGTTTCGGGCAGTAAAGCTTTCAGCCTTGATACGATATGCAGTAATTGTTCGTGGTTGAAAAGCCAGGTGGTTGCGGCAAGAATGTCGGGTTTGTGCCGATAAGCTTCGTCCACAACGGTCCCTGTGTTTTCATTAATTGTGGCGGAAACGATTGCCCATTCAATCGAGGAATCATCCGCTATTTGTGCATGCAGTGCGGGAAGCGCCAATGAGGAATGGGCGTAAGAACTATTTAAGTCTATCCAGAGAATTTTCATATTTGATTTAGTTTCATCCTTGCAAAGATAGGTGATTTTACTGTTAGGATAAATAAAAAAGTATATATTTGCGGACTATTAATAAATCCGGATAGGCTCAGAAACTATGAAAAATTTCCTTTATATCTGCTTTTTATTCTTGGTGGATAATGTTTTCCTGATGGCTCAGGAGAAAGAAAATAATGAGCAATCTTCACCTTATACAGAGCAGTATATCACGGATATATATATGACTGAACCCGACCGTGCATTGCAATTGCTGGATGAAGCCGAAGAAAAGCGGGTAATGCTGCCTGCCCGGATAAACGACCTGCGGAGCATGGTCTACCGTAATAAGTACCAGTGCAAATTGGCTTTTCGTTATGCAAGACGGGCTTATGTACAGGATTCCGTGGCGAATAATACCCCCGAACATCTACTAAAGATGACGATTGAGTTGGCGGACTTGGCAAGCCTGTTGAGCGAATATGAAGTAAGTAATCGGTATGTCGTTGAGGGCATTCGGTTGGCCAGGAATATGAATGATGAACAGGTGGAAGCTAAATTGCTATTCTGTATGGGAGAGAACAAACGCCGTTTGTCTTTTAAGAAAGAGGCGTATGAGACATTCGATGAGGCTATCCGGCTCTTGAGCGATGCTGACGATGCGTACGGTTTGCGTATGCTTTCTTACTTTTGCGGGGTTAAAATGAGCTTTCTGATAGATGATAATTTGATAGATGATGCCTTGGCGGTAGGCTTGTATCGTCAGGAGTTACTGGATAAAATGGAAAGGACGGAAGGCATGCAGGAAGCTTATCTGGATTTGCAGAAATCATATTTATATTCAAAGTTGGCTTATCTGTATTATCGTTCGGGCGATAAGAAAAAGGCGGAGAAGTGCTTTGCAAAATATAAATCCACACAAGCCGCTTCAACTCCCGAAGGTAAATATAATGCTACTCCCTATTTGCTTGTCACAGGACAGTATCGGGAGATACTGGATAATTGCCGTGACTTGAAAGAGCTTTTCAGGGAACAGGATACCATCAATTATCAGTACCGTGGTATTTTGTCCAAAGAAATAATGGCTTATACCGGTTTGGGAGAGTACAAGCAGGCCGCTGAGTTAAGCGCCCTTTTTATTGCTGTGACTGACAGTATACATCAGCGTGAAAAGACGAATGCCGCATTGGAGCTTGACACCTTATACGATGTCGATGAGAAAGAAGCGCATATTGTGGAGCAGGCTTCCCAATTAAGAATAAGGACTGTCTCTTTGATTTTTATCTGTATCTTGGTGCTGCTGGCTTTGTTTTTCCTATGGAAAGTGTGGTTGCAGAATCGGAATATCAAGGATAAGAACAGGGCATTGATGAAGTATATCAATGAGGAACTTTCCGCGCAGAAGAAGAAACAGCAGTCATCGGGAGATGCCGAGCCGCTGCTTTCGCATCATGAACTGGATACGGAATCTTCCGATGCCGGCCAGGAGTATGAAATCAATAAACTGGTCTTTCAGAAATTGGATTCTCTGATAAGGAAAGATGAGCTTTATCTTTCCGCCGATTTGTCAAGAGAAGATTTGGTGAGAATGGCGCACATGAATAATACCCGTTTTGCCAAAATGATAAAAGAAAATACGGGAACCAATCTAAATGGCTATATCAATGAGCTGCGTTTGAATCATGCCATACAGTTGTTGAAAGAGCATCCCGAGTATACTTTACGCGCCATAGCAGAGGCTTCCGGCATTAACAGCATGCCGACTTTTCACAATCTGTTTAAGAGTAAAACGGGTATGACGCCTTCTGAATTTAAAAAGGTTCAAATGGAGATGGAATAATAAACCGTTGTTATACAGTATTGTAGGACTTTTCTTTATAAACTTTAGGACAATTTTTTATAGTAGGGGTTATTGAAGTAGGATACTTCATAGGGAAATGCTTTCCTTTGCGGTGTAAAACAAGTATTGGATAATCTTTTGTCTAATGCCATGAAATGTACAAGCAAAGGATATAATAGATATATCTTATGAGATAAATAAACAGGAGTTGAAATTGAGTGTAACTGACACAGGGTGTGGAATACCTAAAGATAAACTTTCTACGATCTTTGACCGATTTGAAAAGCTCGACTCTTTTGCACAGGGGACTGGTTTGGGGTTATCGATATGCAAGTCTATTGTAGAGAGTATGGGTGGGATCATAGGCGTTGATTCTGAAATCGGTGTAGGAAGCAAATCTTGGGTACATCTGCCCTGTTGTCCGCAACTTATTGAGGGATGCCGAAAGGTGTCCTAAGTTCTGTTTATTCTGGGGTCCCGTAAGTCGTTGAGATTTGCGGGACTTTTTTTATTCTTTATAGTATGGAAGCAGAATAGCGAGAGGGATAAAAAATCATTGTGGTATTTGAGTAAATCCGTCCCGCAGAATGAAAAAAAACGTCTTGCGGGACGGATTAATTCATCTCGTGAGATGGGTTGGTTTGTCTTATGGGACGGATTAATTTGTTCCGTGAGAGAAAAAAGAAAATCCTTAATAATCTATGGATTATTAAGGATTTCTTTGGGTGACTGAAGGGACTCGAACCCTCGACATTCAGAACCACAATCTAAGATTGTTTAGAGGATATATTATTGTGTGTTAATGATTTAATTATTTTATTTTGCTTAGCGGGTAAACAATGAGTAAACAATTCTTAAAACTATTATATGGTCGGTTTAGAACCGCTACTGATTTTAGGAGTGGAGTCGTACTCGGTTTCCCTTCTTTTTTTCTCATCCTCATCTTTGAGGTACTTGTTTCTTATTTCTTTGATGTCGTTCGTCATTCCCCATACTTTGAAGAAGAGGATGATTTGTAACACTCCGAATATTAGGAGTACGATGGTTAGAAAGTCAATCATAAGCAAAAATTAGATGATTTCGTATGAAAATGTTGTTGTATTGATTTTTAAAACAGAATGAATGGCTTTACTGTCTTTTGTGATAATATCGAATTCTACTAAAATATCTACTCCGGCAGTATTAACACAAGTAATGTTAATACTGTAAGTTATATTGCCATATTGCTCTGTTATAAATCTTCCTAATATATTAGAATCATTACCTTTTTCAAAATTAATAATAGAAAGTTTTGAAGCTGAATATGTTGCATAGCCGATTGTATCTATGGGTAAATATTCTTCAAGAAAAGATAGTTCGTCCTTATATTGAAAATCAGTTTCATTTCCATCTTTACTTATCCAACAGCCTGTATATTCACCTTTATTTACTAAAATTATATCATTAGACCATGAATGAATTGATATATTACCTTCATACTTGATGCGTTTAATAAGCTCTCCATTGCTTAAGTAAATATCAAGATAAGTGTATCGAGTGAAAGCATTAGTAGTTAAAGTGCTTGGAGTAAAATATAACGCATAGTTATCTTTGAAAAGTGCTATATCTGGAGTGGTATGGTATTCCAAGTTTATAGATTTTCCGTTGCTTTCCGTTACTGTTATAGGTGGATACTGTATTTTATTTTTCCATATGATTTCTCCTGTTTCAGAGAATTTGTAAGCGTATTTATCAGTCGTGTAGGGTATGTAATACGTTCCATTATAATAGACTTTTTGATTTCTATAATGTTCTTCTATGCTGTTTAAGGTAATTTCATCAGTATCATTGTTATTGCTACAACTTATTATCATAGGCAATATTATAAGTAGGAGTAGGAATTTTTTCATAATCTTAGATATTTAGTTTGTTCTTTAATTCGTTGAATACATCGGGATTCTCAAACTCTCCCCAATAATATTTTCTATATCTGTCCCGGTCGAATCCGTCTTTCTTCTCATACACAATCAAACTTTCCTTATCACATAAGACGATAACCGAAAAAAGGTAAAATGAGTTTTTGATTATTTCTTCAAATTAGTATATCCATGAAAAATCAGCTGAATATCTATGACTTTAGCATCTTCTTTGATGTTTTGAGTATAATATTCAGCTATTCTACTTTTGTCTCTTTGATAGAGTTTCTGTTCTCTTGTAGTTGCTTTATTTATGACTTTTTTACTCATAATGTTGCAAATATAGCTTCTAATTTCGGAATAACTTGCGTATTATCTATATTTTTGGAGCATCGACTTGTACAATTGGTTACTTTTCCATCTTTAGTTTTGCAAACTTTAATATCAAACTTGCCTGCTTTGGGGATTAAGCTGATTCTATATATATAAGCACCGTGGGGTAATTCCCAAAATTCTCCATTAACATCCCTTCCATATCTTATATCTAGGTTTTCATTTATAGATGCTAAATCATTTATTATTTGAAGCGTATTGTCATATCTGTCATTTGGATTGGGTTCAATACATTTTTTGATTACCTTCTTTATTTTTTGGGGTACATGAGGGAGGTATAATTTTCTATCTGGAAATTTCCCTTTGATTATATTTTTTTTGAATGTATCGTTGTCAAGTATTGGTGGGGTGCTTATTGTGGGAATCTGTCTATAGAGAAAATCATTTCCATTAAGCATTCTGTAAATTGTTAATCCGGCTTGGTATATATCATTTTTGATTGTTTGTTGCAAACCAAGTAATTGTTCTGGTGTTACATGTGGAGTATAAAAAGCCTGTGCTTCACAAAATCCGTAGGCGTCAGTATAAAGTGCTAATCCAAAATCAGACAACATGGCTTCGTTAGAATCTGATATAAGAACGTTATCTGGTTTTATATCGAAATGTATTAATCCTTTTGAGTGTATGTGGTTTAGACCAGATAAAAACTGAATTGAATACCGAATAACCTCTCTTACTGTTAGATAATTTCCTCCTGATATTTTTCTCTTTAGCGAACCATTTTTGTAAAATGGCATAGCTACATATATATTATCATCGTCTTCACAAGCGTAGTTTACTTTAACAATATTATTATGATTGTGGGCGTATAATAAACGTGCTTCCTTGAAATACTCATCAGGAGTAGTAGAAGGATTCTTTACTATCTCTTTGATTACAATCTCTCCATCTAATTGGTTGTCATGAGCCAAAAAGACCTTTGAATTACGCCCTTCTTGCCCTATTTCTCTTATTTCATCGAAATCTAATCTTACTTTGCAATTTTTCATACTTTTAGATATTAAATGCGCTTAACGCTGCTAATAAGGATTCTTTTTCTTCTTTATTGAAATTAGACCACTCTTCAATGAAATCACATTCTTTGCTTTCAATAATCTTTTTGAAGTTTTCTCTGGCCATACCTAATTTTGCAGAGATATTTGATATTTGTCCCACGAAATATTTTTCAACAGTGCAACTTGCTATTAGCTCTTGTATTACAGCTTCAATATTTATTCTTTCAATAGATGGTTTTAATGCCATAGATTCAGTTATGCGAATACAAGCTCGGTTGACTTTATTTTCGTAAATAATATCTAAAAATGTACTACGAATAAACTTTAGTTGTTCTGGCACTTCTAGAGCAATAGGAACATTGACTTTATCTATCAAGATAATTTCTTTGTTTCCGTCATTTTCTTTTATTATAGAGTAGATAATGCAATCAGGCTTTACTCTTATTCCAATTGATGTATTATTCATTATATTCTATTGTTTATATAGGCTCCATGTGTATTGACTGAAGCTCATAGCTTTATTTCATCGTATTCATCCTAATGCTTAGCTTAACTAAAGCCAGCGCTCTAACTGACGCCAAAGGAAAATCTTTGGGTTGATGATGTTGATTGTAACTTACTAGCTTAATCCAATCACCTCCTTTTTCTGATTGATTTATGTATTTTACAGTTAGATATTCTTCGCCTTCCACATCTATTGAAACCAAATACATTTCCCCATAAAAAATGTGTTGGATTTCTACGGGGACTTCTTTATAAGCTATAATATCTCCAGATTTCAATAAAGGATACATAGAATCTCCTTTGACATATACAGCACCGTCACATTTCGGTATGTTGGGAATACTTATCTTTCCTAGTATGTTTTGGTCTTTGTTCACCAAAAGAGATTTTAAATTTGCGGCAGCCTCAATGTCATATAGATTAATTATTCCTTCTTCATCTATCTTTTCTATATATTTAGTCTTATTGATAATCCTAACATCTCCTAGTTCAATATCATCAGCCATTGCCTGTTGGACAAGGTCGCCTAGAGGCATACCCAAAGCTTTAGATATGGTTATCAATTCTGATAATTTCCTTTTGGATAAATCATCATATCTGCCTATGTTGGTAGATTCTATACCTAGTGCATCAGCTATCACTTTATTAGTAACGCCTTGATTTTTAATTATTTGCCTTAATGTTATCATTTTAGATTAATCAAATTAGATATTATTAACACAAATAATAATCAAAATTGATATACTATATCAAAATTGATAGTATATTTGCATCACCAATCAATCACGCAACAAAGATAGAAAAAAGGTTGATATAAGAAAATAGTATAAATGAACTAAAATAAGAAGTCATGAAAGCAAAAAGAGATTACGAACTGGTAAAGAATGGCAAATACAACATGAGAGCCATCATGCAAAGAGCTTGGGCTTACATGAAGCAGAACAAGTCTTTGAAGTGGTATTCTTTTGCTATGGCTTTGAAATCGGCTTGGGCGGATGCAATCTTGAAGATGGACGAGTACAAGTCATCGCTGGTGAAATCAGAGCCGATACAGAAGAATGGTAACGTACTGCGCAATCTCTTCTTGGGCAACCATCCTGAATACAAGTACTATGACAGTTCTTGGCGATAACAATAAACCTAATATAAGATGATAGCAACGATTTTAATTCATGTAGCCATACTGATAGGCATACCCTATTTGGCTTATAGAATAGGCAGAAAGCCAGGTGAGAAGTTCTTCTACGAAGATTAACTGCACGATTATATCACGCACGACAGCCCGTGCAGACGTAGAGAATATTCTACACGGGCACTTTTGATTAGCTCTTTGACAAGTATGTGAAAGCCTTTATAGTGTAATTCATAAGCTATTTAGGTCAACCAAAGATAACTAACGCACATAAGCAAGTTGGGGCTTGCGAACTGTGTAATGTTTAACGATTAATAGAAAACACTGCAAATAACCGTCTTTGAGCAGTAAGCATACGGGTTAGGCGTCCGTACTGTTTTCAACAATATATCCAGCGCATAAATTCAGACTTATGTAGTAACCGCTAAAAAGCTTCGGCTAACAATCCATCGGAACGCGGGCTGGAACAACAACCGCAGAAAAGGTCAGTGCTATTGCCGCACTAAAAGCCGTGAGGGATGCGATGTACAAGCTATCCCTTTACCCTCGTGCGGGCGGTTAAGACTGTTTTGTCGTGTTTTATTTTGTGTTTGTACTGGGTGCGCTGTCTGTGAAGATAGTACACCTTTTCATTTTGGGCGTTCGGTGTAATGGCTAACACACCTCATTCGAGGAGACTGGCGGTTCGAGTCCGTCAACGTCCACCAATCTTAATTAAATTTTATGTATATGGAACAGAAGAGCATCATGCAAGAATTAAGGGAAATTCCTATAGGGGAACACAAAGACTTCCCGATAAAACGTTTGAGAACCGTCCAAAACTACCGGACAATCCTCAACCAGGAAGGGTATTTGGAAGGAAGGGTATGGGAAGCGGTTATCCTTAAAGAGAAAGGTGTAATCAGGGCTAAAAGAGTGTCGTAAACAGTTAATTCACACGATTATGAACCGAGTATTTACAGAACTCACCCCCGAATGCGAGATTACAGCACGAATGTATGCGCAGGGGTATGAGAAAAAAGAAATTGCAACCCTCAAATGTCGGGCAGTAAGCACGATAAACAACCAATTGCAAAAGGCTTTTGAGGTATTGAATGTAAGGAATGGCAGAGAGTTGGCTACCATGCTTTACGAAAGGATAGCCGGGGTGAAATTCACGATGGATTTTTCTTCTGTTACCCGTTCGGTTGCAGCCTGCTGCCTATTATGCGTTTTCTCTTTTTCGCTTTACCACGAACAAAATGAAATGAGAAGGGGCAGAGAAGCAAGGGTAGAACGAATTGAAAGAATAAGGAGGTCAGAATGAATATAGAAGAAATCCAATCCATTATGATAGACAGCTATCAGGTGGGATATATGGAAGCGGTTAAGGCTTACGAACCTGCACAAGACTTTATTCGATTAAGAGAGGTAAAGAAATGGCTAAAGATGATGAAGATAGACCTAAAGCGATTCAATGTACTTGTTAGTAAGGAGCTGATAAAGCCTATCAGAAAAGGAGAAAGCAGAAATTCGCCTCTTTACTACTCAAAAGCAGAGATTAAACAAGCTCTTTCGCTGGCGAATGTCAGCGGGATGATGGCGAGAGAAAAAGTTAGATTAACCCTATAAAATTTACGATTATGAATCCTATAAGATTGCTAAATGCAGACGAAATAGATGCAAGGGTGGCAACTGTTAATCCAAACGGATGCTCAATACTCTTATACAAGGATGCACGTTGCGATATGCGCCTACTGGACGAAACGTTCGGCTCAATGAATTGGACGAGAAGCCATGAGGTTATAGACGGGAATCTATATTGCAATGTGTCCGTATGGGATGATGATAAGAAAATGTGGATTACTAAACAAGACGTTGGGACAGAAAGCTATACAGAAAAAGAAAAAGGTCAAGCCAGCGATGCGTTCAAACGAGCTTGTTTCAATTTTGGAATAGGTCGGGAACTTTACACAGCCCCATTCATTTGGGTAAACATTACTAAGGATGATTTGAATGCCCAAAATAAAATCAAAACATCTTTCAAGGTTAAATCAATCGGTTATAACGACAAGCGAGAAATAAATTCTCTTGTAATAGTGGACAATAGAGGTAATGTGCGCTACGAAATGGGGAAAATATTAAAGCCTAAGACAGAACCTACAAAATCAGAAGAAACAGAAACGTTGGCAATGGCTCTCCAGGAAGTTAACGCCGCCACCTCTCTTGATGTTCTCAAAGGCGTGTGTGATAACTATCGCTCTATTCTTGGAAAAACAAAGGCATTCGTTGATGCAGTAAATAACAAAGTTGATAAGTTGAAAAATGTTGAATAAATCGGAAGTAATATTTGATTCAGAACACCATTCATATACTTTGGATGGTGTTCAATTAGAGGGAATTACCGGGATGATTTCTCGACAACTTTTCCCTAATAAATATGATAATATACCAGAGGACGTTGTTCGTAGTGCAGCTGAACGTGGCTCTTTAATTCATTCCCAGTGTCAAATCCTTGATGATGTTGGAGTAGATATGGGTGCGGAAGAAGTGACAGGTTATAAGTATTTAATAGACAAATACAGCCTAAAATACGAAACCAGCGAATATCTTGTGTCTGACAACAAGCATTATGCAAGCTGTATAGATAAGGTTTACAAAGAGGATAAGAACACTTATCATTTAGGTGATATAAAGACCACATACAAACTCGACAAGGAATATGTGCGGTGGCAATTATCTGTTTATGCTTACCTTTTTGAGCTACAGAACCCAAATGTAAAAGTAGGCAGGTTATTCGCCATCTATTTAAGAGGTGATAAAGCTGAATTGGTAGATGTGGAGCGGATTCCGAAAGAGGTTGTCATAGACCTTATGGATTGTGATGTGAAAGGTGTTCAGTTCGACAATCCATACAATATAATCGAGAATGACAACTCAATGCCTGTAACTTATCGTGAAATGGAGCAATCCATTATTGATATTGACAGTCAATGTAGATATTGGACTAACAAAAAGAAAGAGCTTACAGACGGGGTTATGAGAGAAATGGTGAAATCTGGAGCATACAGTTGGAAAGGTAATTCAATCTCCTTCACACGAAAGAAAGATTCAATCCGTAAGGACTTCGATAAGAAGGCCTTTGAGAAGGACTATCCCGAACTATATAAGGAGTATTTAAAAGATATTCCAGTTGTAGGAAGTGTAACATTAAAAGTATCATAACTATGGCGAATCAACTTACCGGGAAGATACTCTATATCTACCCATCCCAGCAGATACCATCCAAAGACGGTTCAAAGACTATCGTAAAGAGAGGTGTCGTAATAGATTGTACCCGCTTTGACCCATATACGGGCGAACGTGGATTTGAGAATACTCCTATGTTGGAGTTCATCGGTGACAGATGCGCTGAGCTTGACAAATACCAAGTCGGGCAGATAGTTACTATCTCTTTTGATGTACAAGGTACGAGATACCGTAACAAGGACGGTGTGGAGCAGATTTTCACTCGTGTTCAGCCCTATCGGATTGAGCTGCGGCAGGCGGAGGAAACCAACACCCCCCATCCAAAATACCCTA
>OGTB01001558.1_pt1 | contig 14988 bp, 10 predicted proteins | sample 1553611 | NCBI WGS metagenome assembly OGTB01 (sample SAMEA2580032, study PRJEB22360) | human gut metagenome | biome: human gut; feature: human-associated habitat; material: faeces | place: Denmark | collected 2008/2010 | reverse complement strand
CTGCCATTCGACCCGTGTGTGGAACTCGTTCCAGTCGATGCTGGTGCCTGTATTGCTTCAATGTTTGTTGGGCGGGTTCGGCAGTGTTTTTCACAGCCAAAAAAATCAGTGACGAAACACGAAACATCGACTTGACTAAATACAAACGGCGCCGCCACGAGGAGCGGACCCGCCCCGCGGCCCCGCATTCGCTGCAGCACCGGTCGGTCTCGTCCGTCGGATCGCAGCCGATCAGCCACACGCCGGCACACGAGCCCGACGTGACGTGGCGTTGCGAGACCGGGTTCAACCCGAGCCTGTCCAGACCGAGCAGCACCCGGCCGTCGAACGCGCTAGACTTGGAACCAAGCTGCGCGGTTTTCTTCGCTTTTTCGATCACACACCGAATAAAAACGCACGGCCCATACACACCCAAATGCGAAGGGCCAGTTATGACCCGAGAACGCCTATAACTAGCGCCTGTATGCATGTAATTGCAGAAATCGACGTCTTGTGCATGCAATTTGGGTCCGTAAATAGCGCAGAAATGCGAGGCAATCTGCGGACGGGAAGCGGGAAGGGCGGTTCAGGAGCTTTAAATGGTCCTCTTATGCATGCGGCCTCATGATCGGGAACCGGCTAGGAAATACGTTGCATGCATTTCGGCATCATAAGGCATCGGAAAAGTCCTACGGTAGCGGTCCCGCGATTCGTCAATTGAGTGATTACTCGGTACTGTCTCCCGAACCGACCAGTTTTTTGCTCATACACTAGTTCCGGGTTTCGATGAGATTGATGATGGGCGATAAAAGGGTCCGACGCGCTAACGTCGGGCCCTTGCGTTGATTACGGGGTCGTGCCCCTAACCAAAGGTTACGGGACGAATCGTATCATGATGCGCGGTAGTCTGACCGTGAGCAAACGCACTGTGATTGTCTATATGACGGATGCGCGCGGTCCAACGTGCGTGGCCTCTGGCCGTTACCTCTTGCTAAGACTGCTTATGTAACGGTCGTTAAAGCATGATGTTTCCTCGCTAGGTATTTTGACCGCGGCAGTTGTTGGATGGATTTGATTCGGATGATGATATAGCGTTGTATCAATTGTGGTTGCTGTTATTTGTATTTGTTGAAGTATGTGAGTGGCGAGTGGCGCTTTACACGTTCTTTTTTCTGTCTTTTGGCCCGATTCTTTTCGGTGTGTTGCCTTGAAAATACACGCTTATGCAGATGTTTTGCGCCTCGTCGTTGCATGATTTGGTTCTTTGTTGTATCATCTAATTAAATGATAAGTACAATGTTGTATCAAGTTGTACTCAGTAATTATCTTCCGCGCTGAAGCGGTGATTTTTACTTATCTGAGACAACGTTGTATCGAATTTATGGAAGCAAAGGATAACAATGGCAGAGCAGCAGTCCAACACCGCCTCAGATTCCTCCCGTCTGATCGTCGACGATGCCTTCGAAGTGGCTCCGGTGAATGATCGTCTTTTTGGCTCGTTTGTGGAACATTTGGGACGTTGTGTATATGACGGCATCTATGAGCCTAGTCATCCCGAAGCGGATGAGGATGGATTCCGCAAAGATGTCATTGAGCTGGTTCGTGAGTTAGGTGCCACTACCATACGTTATCCCGGCGGCAATTTTGTGTCCGGTTATCGCTGGGAAGATGGTGTCGGCCCGAAGGAAAGCCGTCCGCGTCGTCTTGATTTGGCTTGGCATTCCACTGAAACCAATCAGTTCGGCTTGCACGAGATGTCTCAGTGGTTAGACAAGGTCGGCGGCAATGAGCTCATGGAAGCTGTGAATCTTGGCACCCGTGGTCTTGAGGAAGCTCTCGATTTGCTTGAGTACGCGAATGTTCCTAGCGGTACTAAGCTCTCTGATGAACGACGTGCCAATGGCAAGGAAAACCCGTTCGGTATCAAGATGTGGTGCCTTGGCAATGAGATGGATGGCCCCTGGCAGACTGGGCACAAATCAGCCGAAGACTACGGTACATTGGTTGCCTCGGTTGCGGCGGGTATGCGCATGATTGATCCGGATGTGGAGCTGGTCGTATGTGGATCATCCAGTCACATGATGGACACATTTGGTAAATGGGAAGAAACGGTTCTTGAAAAGGCCTATGACAGTGTCGATTTCATCTCGTGTCATGCCTATTATCATCCTGAATTTCAGGCTGATGGCACTCGTGATATGGCAAGCTTCCTTGCATCCGGCGTTGATATGGATGGCTTCATCAAGGATGTCGCTGCCGCCATCGACGCTACCAAGGCTCGCCTTAAGAGCGACCATAACGTATTCATCTCATTTGATGAATGGAACGTGTGGTATATCGATGAAGAACCAAGCAAAAATCCGGAAGGTATTGGTAATTGGCCTGTGGCGCCCCGTCTGCTTGAAGATAGCTACACCGCTGCGGATGCCGTGGTCTTTGGCGACCTCATGATTACGTTGCTCAAAAACGCCGATCGCGTTCATGCGGCGAGCCTTGCTCAGCTAGTCAATGTCATTGCGCCAATTATGACCGAGCCAGGAGGTCCGGCATGGCGCCAGACGACGTTCTATCCATTCTCGATGACTGCGAGATATGCCAAGAACGGTACGGTACTTGAGCCCAAACTGACTTCGAATACTTATGCCACGGCCAAGTATGGAGAGGTACCGGTGGTCAACTCTGTGGCAGTACGCGGGGCCGATGGATCTGTGACCATTTTCGTGGTCAATCGGTCATTGGAATTGTCCAATGACTTCGAAATCCAAGTGCCGGATGATGGCAACTTCACTGAAGCGACCGCACAGACGCTACATGAAGAGGACTTGCTCGCTAGGAACACCTTGGAAAACCAAGATCGCGTGATTCTTCACACCAATGATTCTGTTACGTTCAGTGCCGACGATGCCATCGTACATGTGACATTGCCTCCGGTGTCTTGGACTGCCGTGCATGTGCGGTGATTTGAACGGGTGAACATCGAAATATAGGTACGAGATAAGGGGAGGAGCGTCACATGAATTGCAGCCAATTCACTCCATGTGAGGGACGAACAGAGATTGTCGATGCTGATGGACGATTGATCTGGCATAACGATGACATCTGCATGGTATTCGTAGTTCGCGATAATGCTCCGGTTGTGCTCGCCGGTTTGTCCGGATATGGTATGCGTCCTGCCTGCGAATTGAACAACGAGAAAGGTGCGTTTCCCATTGTGGAAGTACTTACTTCTATCTCGGGTCGTACCATGAATCATCAACGCTTGACCGATACTCGGGAAGGAAGTCAGCTCCGTTTTGTAGCAGCTTATACCTATGAGCGCGGCATGCGTCATGTTCTCAGGATTGATCAGAAAGATGAACATTCTGGCCTGTTGACTATGAATACCCTGTTCGGCAATCCGACGGCTGATAAAGAACTGCCGCTAATTGAAGGTGCAGGCAAGCTCGGCGTGGACGTGTTCTGCATCGATGCTGGATGGTATGACAGCGCCGATGGCGGCTGGTGGGACATGGTTGGCGAGTGGAAGCCCTCTACCAATCGTTTCGGCAATCTTGGCTTGAAAGGAATCGCTTCGGCCATCCGCAAGGCCGGCATGGGACTGGGACTATGGCTCGAGCCGGAAGTCGTAGGAGTACGTTCTCCAATTGCTAATGAGTTGCCGGATTCCGCATTCTTCTGCCGGCATGGCGAGCGCGTGGCAGACGATGGACGTTACCATCTCGATTTCCGTTCTCCTGATGCGCGCGCTCATATGGATGACACGATGGAGCGCATCATCGCTGAATTCCAGCCGAAATTCTTTAAATTCGACTACAACACCGTACCCGGGGTTGGTACCGAAATCGATGCCGGATATCTAGGTGAAGGGTTGCTTGGTCATAGCCGTGCTTATGTGCGGTGGCTAGACGATCTCAAGCACCGGCATCCCGAGCTTGTCATTGAGAATTGTGGTTCCGGTGCCATGCGTGCTGACTACGCGATGCTGCAACGTCTCGATCTGCAATCGACTTCTGACCAATGTGATCCGGCTATATATGCTGCCATTGCAGCTGGAGCCTCAATGTCGATTCTGCCGGAGCAACAAGGCAATTGGGGCTACGCTCAGCAGGAGATGGATGACGAGACTGCGGTTTTCACTCTTGCAGCAGGTATCGCCGGTCGTCTGTATCTGTCAGGTTTCGTCAACCGAATGGATGAGAGGCGCTTGCGTCTGGTCCGAGGTGCCATTGAAGCGCACCGGCAGGTGCTGAGGAACCAGTCCGGTCAGGTGCCATTCTGGCCATTGGGACTTCCGGTTTTTTCGGGCGATTGGTTGGCCAGTGGGCTTTTGCCTTATGCGGATAATAACGAGACCGGCTATATGACGATTTGGCACCGCGGCGGTGCAAACAGCGTTGTTGTAGAAGTGCCGCAAGGTGCCACTTTGAGACCGTTTTTCCCGAAGCCGGGACTCATCGACAAGAGCCATGGTGCAGTCGATTGGCATGTCGAGCCTCTTGATGGCACACATGTCCGTCTGACTGTTTCCGACAATCGTCGCAGTGCCAGAGTGTATGCGATTGATATGCCGGATTCCACCAAATAACAACAAGATTTGCCTGCGCAACACCGCGCTGGCAGCAATGATAAGGAGAAAGAACATGAAGCACCCCTTCAGAAGTGCGGTTGCCGCAGTCAGTTCAATGGTGATGCTGACTTCCCTTGCCGCATGTGGCGGCAGCGACACGGCCCAGTCCGATGAAAAGGAACTCACGATTTCTTGGTATTACTCCTCTGGCGGTGGTGACACGTGGGAGCGTGCCATCAAGCTGTACAAGAAGGAAAATCCAGATGTCAAGATCAATGAAGTCCACACTTCATTCCCGCAGATGCAGAAGAATGCATCGTTGACTCTGCAGGCTGACGATGCTCCTGACGTGGCCATGTACAACCAGGGGACCAGTTCTGTTGGCAATCTCGCATCGCAAGGTATTCTGGCTGACTTAAGCGAATATGCGGACAAATATGGTTGGACCGATACGTTGCCTGAATCCATTCAGACTGTGGCCAAATATAAGGCCGATGATGGTGGCGTTATGTCCTCGGACGGCGAATGGTATGGCGTGCCAATCAACGGTGAGTTCGTTCTGGCGTACTACAACCAGGACATGTTCGATAAAAATGGCATCGCTATTCCGGAAACCTTCGACGAGCTTGAGTCCGCTATGCAGCAGTTCGTGGACAAAGGCATTACGCCGGTTGCTTTTGAAGGCAATGAGACGGCTTCGCAGCATCTGTGGTATCAGCTGGTACTGTCTAAGGCCAATCGCCAGTTTGTTGACGATTATCAATCCTATGAGCACGACGTCGACTTCTCCAGTGAGCCATTCACCTATGCTGCGAACAAGTTCTCCGAGTGGGTCCAGAAGGGATATCTTCCGAGCAACTCCGGTGGTCTGGTCGCTGAGGATATGATTACACAGTTCTGTGCAGGTGAATACCCAATCATGTTCTCTGGCTCGTGGTGGTTCGGACGTGTCAATCAGGATGGCAACTTCAAGAGCACGTTCCGTGCCTTGCCCGGCAACGAGAAGCTGAACACCGGTGCAACCGGCAAACTATGGGTGGTTCCGGAAACCTCTAAGCATAAGGATCTTGCTGCCGACTTCCTGAACTTCCTGCTCTCCAAAGATGTGCAGAACATGCTTGCTACTGAAGCTGGTTTGCCGTTCAATGCCTCTGATGATTACTCGATTGACTCTTTGCCGGATGAGCTTAAGAATCCGCTGAAGACTTTCGATGACATGCAGGACTCTGTCAAAGAGTTCAACACGGTGTTCGAACAGTTGCTCGACAACGATGCGATTGCGTTGTACCCGGATTGGCCAAGTGCCGGCATGTATGATGCTCTGAATTCGGCTCTCCAAGGCTTGATTAACGGCAACTCCACTCCTGAGCAGGCAACCGGTGAAATCAAGGCTGCTTATGAGGAAGGAAAGTCAGATCTGGGACTGTAACGAGTTCCTGTCTCTTCGACTACACGATAAAGCCACGTAGTGTGGCATGGTGTGGGATGGATGTTCATTGTTGATCATCTTCCCACACCGTGCCTGACACATTCGCACTCATGTACAGAGCTGGCACTGTCGCCAGCCCGCATCCCATATCGTCGGTGTCCATTGACAAAAGGAGGAGACCATGTCTCATGGCAACGGCTCATCTCAAGGAAAGCGGCAGAAGAAGCAGCTTTCCAATAACGAGAAAATATATGAAAAGCGTATTCGTAGCGGTTATGGCCGTTACATTGTTCCCGGTGCCATCGGTACCGTGGTGATTCTGCTGATTCCTTTTATCGCCAATATTTGGATTTCATTGCACAGTTGGCGTGGTGGCCGCAGCAAAATGAAATTCATCGGTTTGGACAATTATGTCAAACTACTGGGGGATGAAAAGTTCTGGACCTCATTTTCCAATTCGTTGTACATGATTGTGGCCATGGTAATTATTCCGCTGCTTATCGGTCTGATTCTTGCAGCAGTATTGTTCGATTATATCGGTCGTGAATTCGGTGGTAAGACATCGAGCTTTTTGAGGGCTTGCTACTACCTGCCACAAATTCTTCCCGTCGGTGTAGCCGGCATTCTGTGGAATTGGATTCTTAATTCACAGACCGGCGCGATTAATCGAATTCTTGCCGGACTTTTCGGCATGGATAAGACTCCTGATTGGCTAGGCGACCCAGATCTTGCGATTTATGCGGTGATGCTGATGTTGGTGTGGAGCCAGATAGGATATCCGGTTGTCATCTTCATGTCGGCGTTGGGGCGAGTCGATCCCGAGCTGTATGAAGCTGCATCGCTTGATGGTGCCGGGTGGTGGCGGCGATTCAGCGCCATCACGCTGCCTCAGATTAAACCTGAGATTTTCGTGGTGGTACTGACCTGCACTGTTGCGGCGCTTAAGGTTTTTGGACCTGTTTATATGCTGACCAAGGGCGGTCCGCAAAGCTCCACCCTTGTGCCGTCCTACTATTCCTACATTAATTTCTTCGGTAAATCACAGATTGGCTATGGAGCGGCCATCGCAAGCGTGTTGGCGATTGTCATCGCCATCGTCGCATCTGTCATCATGGTGTTCCAGAACCGTAGCGCTGCTCGGGAACGTGAAGGAGCTCTGATCGTATGAGCGCATCATCATCTGTCAAAACAGGCATCCAAGCTCGTATGAATCGTATTGAACAGCGTGATCGAGTTAAGCAGTCCAAGACGCGCAAGCCTATTAATCTATTGCGATGGGTAATTCTCATTGCATGTGTGTTGTTTGCGATTCTGATTCTCTCGCCTCTGTTCCTTATGGTGCTCAATGCGTTCAAAACGTCACAAGATTACACACAGAACGGTCCGTTGAGCCTGCCTCATGAACTGTATTTCGGTGGCTTGGTGAATTTCTGGAAAGCGACCGACTTCCCCATCAAGTTCTGGAATTCATTGTGGATTTCCGTGGTGTCTGCGCTGTTGTCCGTGGTGCTCTCGCTATTTAACGCCTATGCGCTGGGTATCGGCCGTGTGCGTGGTAGCTCAGTGATTATTGCACTGTTCATGATTCTGACCATGCTGCCAGGAGAAGGATTCATCTACCCACTGTTTTACATGTTCAACGCGGTGGGCATGGGCAATTCTCAATGGACCATCGTAATTATATGCGGCATTATCAATATGGCGTTTGGCACATATTTGCTCAGCTCGGTGATGTCGACATTCCCCAAGGAGCTGTTGGAAGCTGCACAAATCGACGGGGCTGGTCGTTGGCGCACACTCCGTGACGTCGTGTTCCCGATTATGAAGTCGAACTGCGCGGTCTTGTTCATCTTCTTCTTCATTTGGACGTGGAACGAGTTCTACTTCACCTTGATTTTCCTAGTGTCTGGAGATACTCAGACCATACCGCTGGCAATCGCGTCGTTGCAGGGCGACCGCATCATGGACGTTCCGACTATCAACGCGGGAAGCCTTATCTCCCTTATTCCGGCGTTTGTCTTCTTCCTCATCTTCCAGAGGACGTTGACGAAGGGCATTACCGCCGGAGCTGTGAAATAACCGAACCCGATGCACTGTTGGCCGGTGGTTCTCCTCCTCTCCTTCCCACTGGCCATAGTGTATCGATGTATCTTTCGCCCAGCGTGGGGCAACAATGAAGAAAGGCAAACAAATGAAATTTTCCGATGGATATTGGCGTGTGCGTGAAGGCTTTACCGCAGCATGGGCCCGACAGACACATGACATCGCGAAAACCGATAACGGGATTTGTGCACATGCTTCTGCGAATCTGGTCAATGGGCGTGGGGATTCCTTAGGAGGTCCGGTATTCACAGTTACTTTATCGACCCCGGCCGAAGGAATCATCAAAGTAGTGGAAGAGCATTTTCGTGGAGCGGTGAATCCAGATCCACATTTTCATCTGAATATTGATGAGGATGCGAATTTCGACATTGAGACCGGGGACGGGGCCACGGTGTTTCGTGCGGGCTCGCTCGAAGTCGCCGTCTCCAATCCTGGCGAGATTTGGTCCATGGACTTCCGAGCGAATGGGCATAGTCTCACTGGAACGTCGTACAAGGGGCTGGGCGCATATACCGAACAGTCGACCGGTATCCATTACATGCGTGAACAGCTGCGTCTTGCCCTAGACGAAAAAGTCTACGGCTTCGGAGAGCGATTTGGCCACTTCGTCAAGAATGGACAGACCGTGGAAATGTGGAACTCTGATGCCGGTACCTCATCTGACGCTGTGTACAAAGCCATCCCTTTCTATTGGACGAATAAAGGCTATGGCGTGTTCGTAAATCATAGCGAAGACGTGTCATTTGAGGTCGGATCTGAGACTGTGGGCAAAGTGCAGTTTTCCACTAAAGGACATCGACTTGAATACTATGTGATTAATGGCCCGGAACCAAAAGATGTACTACGCCGTTATACGAAGCTGACCGGACGTGCTCCCTATCTGCCGGCATGGTCATACGGTTTATGGCTGACCACATCATTCCTGACCGATTATGATGATGCCACTGTAGCGGGATTCGTGGATGGCATGCAGGAACGAGATATCCCACTATCAGTCTTCCACTATGACTGCTTCTGGCTCAAGGAATACCATTTCTGCGACTTCGAATGGGATGGAGATATGTTCCGTGATCCGAGGGGAACCATTGCCGAGCATCACCGTAAAGGTCTCAAGGTGTGCGTATGGATTAACTCCTACCTGAGTTCCATGTCGCCGTTGTTTGACGAGGCTATGTCTAAGGGCTACTTGCTCAAGCTTCCTGATGGCAGCGTTTACGAGACCGATTTTTGGCAGCCGGGCATGGGCCTGGTCGATTTCTCGAAGCCGGAAGCTCGTGAATGGTACTGCTCTAAGCTTGAGAAGCTTATTGATATGGGTGTGGATTGCTTTAAAACCGATTTCGGAGAATCAGTGCCTACTGAAGTGGTTTATGAAGATGGTTCCGATTCGGTCAAAATGCATAACTACTACACGTATCTGTACAACAAGACTGTCTACGAATTCTTGGAGCGAAAGCTTGGCAAGGGACAGGCGGTGCTGTTCGCCCGTTCCGCCACCGTTGGTGGACAGCAATTCCCTGTCCATTGGGGCGGCGACTGCGAATCGACTTATACGGCGATGGCCGAGTCGCTGCGCGGCGGCCTATCGTTGATGTCGTCTGGATTTGGGTACTGGGCGCATGACATCGGTGGATTCGAAGGCAATCCTGGTCCTGACCTGTACAAGCGGTGGGTGCAGTTTGGTTTGCTGTCGACGCATTCGCGGCTGCATGGTTCCCATTCGGTGCGTGTGCCGTGGGCCTTCGATGAAGAATCCTGTGATGTACTACGCAAGTTCACCAAATTGAAGTTGTCGTTGCTGCCGTATCTGGCCTATGGATCCAAACAGGTCAGCGAAGAAGGCATTCCGCTGATGCGTCCCATGGCTTTGGAGTTCCCTCACGATCCAGCGGCAGAATATCTGGATCGTCAGTACATGCTGGGCGATGATTTGCTGGTTGCTCCGGTCTTTTCTCCAGATGGAGTGGTTCGTTATTATGTGCCGGAAGGAACTTGGACGAACGTACTCAATGGAGAGCGAATCGCGGGTCCGAGATGGATCGAGGAACAATTCGATTACATGACCATGCCGTTGCTGGCGCGTCCAGGTGCGGTCATTCCAATGCAGGAAGGACGTTGCGACACCGATGGGGATTTGACCGACGACGTGATCCTGAAGATTTATGATCCGGCGGCCCTTGACTCGGAATGGCGCCAACTGGTCCTGCGGCATGGTTTTGAGGAAGATGCCGCTGAGACGATCTTCCGGATTCGGCGTACGAATGATGTGCTTGAAGTGCGCTGCGATTCCGTGGAAGACGGATGGACTGTCGAATGTGGCGGTCAGCGGGTTCAAGCGCATGCCGGAGCCGCAACATTGTCGGTGCAATGATCCCATAGTATGCGCAAGCATCGTGGACGCCGGAATGATATCTATGACGGCATTCCGGCGTCTGCAATATCTGTGTGACCTTCTGTGACCTTGGGCTTAAGATAGGGGGATATCACGGGTGGATAGGCGATGGTGGTGCCATGACAAGATATGCGAAGGAGAGATATGGGCAGCCGCGTAACGATTAAAGACGTGGCCAAAGCGGCTGATGTCTCCATTAAGACCGTATCTAACGTGATTAACAACACTGGAAGAATGCGCCCGGACACGCGACAAAGAGTGGAAGGGGCCATGCGACAACTTGGATATACGGTTAATTTGTCGGCGCGTTCCATCCGTTCCGGTGGCACCAGGCTGATAGGCCTGAATATCTTCGACTTTTCGCAGCCATTTGCTCCGTATCTAGCTGATAAGGTCATTGATTTTGCCAAGGAGCGCCAATACGGGGTTATTATCAATACCTATGGCTCCGATGGCACTGGCTTGGCGGATGGTATTGAAGAGACCTATCGCTTGGGAGCCGATGGGTGGATTTTCTTTACTGAACGCGCTCTTGTCGATGACGGTGCTGCACTTGAACAGCCATATCCTGTGGTAATGGCAGGCGATTATCTGTCTTACGGCAAAAGTGATTTGGTGACCATGCCTAACGTGTCAGCTGTACAGCAGACCGTGGGCAGATTGCTTGATACCGGAGTCAGAGCTATTGCTCTATTGGGTGCCCCGCCGGGGATAACTGATTGGGATTCTTTGAAAAGTCAGAAAGAAGGCACCCAAGAGTTACGTACCCAGGGCTATGTACGGGCGTTCAAGGAACGAGGGCTTGACGTGGACTGGCGATATGTTATTCCGGTCCATGGATGGAATCAGCATGGTGGTGTGCAATCCACTGCAGCGATGCTTGACTCGTTACCTTGCCCTGAAGCAGTGGTCTGTCTCAATGACGCCATGGCACTAGGTGCCGTTCATGAGCTACAGCGTCGTGGTTTACGAGTCCCTCAAGACGTGCAACTGATAGGCTTCGATAACGTGCCGGAAGCCGAGTACTCGGTGCCGGCGCTGACCACCATCGATCCTCATATCGATGATTATGCCAAGCATGCCGTTGACATGCTTATCGACCGCATCGAAGGATACTCAGGCCCGGCCCGTACGTACACCACCGATTTCACATTGGTGGAACGTGCCTCAACTCGACTTGCCCACTAGCATCCAACAAGTTCGCATCGGCTTCGTGAGGAGTGTGTGTCTACTCGAACAATGCGGCGTCAGTCGCTGGGTAGCCAAGTTGGAACGCGGTGTAGGCGTGCTTGGCGGCCAGTGCGGCGAGGATGAGCAGCGTATCGCTCTCGGTGGAAGATTTCGATTCGGTCACGGCCTTGATCTGCGCGCGGGCGCAGTCCATTTCGATGGCGGCGGCGGTCGGTACGGTCTGGCCACTTGCCTTGTCGGCGATGGTGGTGGGGTTGGCCAGTAGTTGGTCGATGGCATAGACCTTTTGGCGGGGGTCGCTCTGGCCGGAAGAACTGGACTGTGCGCCGGAATCATCAAAATTGCCGTTCGCCAGCGCAACCAGCTGCTGCCCGGCGGTCTTATGCATATCGCTCAACGCCAACGTAGCCCCAGCGGTCTGTCCTCGTGCGGCCAAGACCTCGATAGCGAATCCGGCGCGATCCTCGGCCACGGCCATCGCATCCAATACCGATCGGTCAACGTTGGCGGACGTGACGCCATCAAGACGCGCCGGCGTCACCTCAGGCGCGGACTGCCCGAATTTATCGGCCAGAAAAGCCAGCCATTGCTTGGTCTGCGCGTCACGTAACGTTCCCTCGGCAAAACGACCCGAACAATACCCGGCAACGTCAATCCAAGCCAGGGGGGCGGCCAGACCGGTGGCATACTGCTCTAATAACGGCGTGCCTTCAGCCGGATGGGTGGCGTAGTTCGCCAACGTCATCGCTTTCTCGCAAGGGCTCATTTGAGCTTCCGCCTCGGCCCGTCCGGCCAGTCGCGGCATCGAACACGCCGAAAGCGAACACAGCATCGCGCTCGCGCATAGTGCGGATGCCAAGCGCCGGGTAAACCGTCCTGAAGAGAAGCGTGTCTGCATGGAAACCTACACTAATAGCTAACTGTGACCACTCATAGGCCATGCGCCACATAACTTCATAGGAGGTACGGATCGATGGAACTGGACCTGACAGGAATACACAAGCTCGCCGCCGAGCAAGGAATCGACCCCGGAACCCTGGATGATGCGCTGGCAGAGGCCCTGCGCCTCGCCTACCTCAAGACCCCGCACGCCGCCAGGCACGCGCGTGTGGAGCTTGACGAACGTTCCGGCAATTTCACCGTCTGGGCCGCCGACGAAATCCCGGTCGAACCCACCGAAGACAACCCTTACCCCGTTCCCAAGCTGGGCGAGGAATACGACGACACCCCGCGTGACTTCGGCCGTCTCGCCGCCGCCACTGCACGCCAGGTCATCACCCAGCTGTTCCGCCGCGCCGAAGATGAGAAGGTATTCGGCGCGTTCTCCGGTCAGAAGGGCAAGCTCATCACCGGCATCATCCAACAGGATGCTTCCGACCCCTCCAACGTGCATGTCGCGATGGGCGATGTCGAAGCCATTCTGCCTCGCCGTGAGCAGGTGCCCGGCGAACGTTACCGCCACGGCGAACGCATCCGCGTGTACGTGGTGAACGTGGCCCGTGGCATCAAGGGCCCGGAAATCGTGGTGTCCCGCTCCCACCCGGAGCTGGTCCGCAAGCTGTTCGAGCGTGAAGTGCCGGAACTGGTCTCCGGTGCCGTGTCCATCATGGCCATCGCTCGTGAGGCCGGCGCCCGCACCAAGATCGCGGTCAAGGCCAACACCGATGGCGTGAACCCGAAGGGTGCGCTGATCGGCCCCGGCGGCGCTCGCGTGCGTGCCGTTATGGAGAACCTTGGCCCGGAGAAGATCGACATCGTCGACTACTCCGACGATCCGGCCAAGTTCGTGGCAGCCGCGCTGTCCCCGGCTGTGGCCACCGGCGTGCAGGTGATCAGCGAGAAGAACAAGACGGCCATCGCCTTCATCCACGACGACCAGCTGTCCCTGGCCATCGGCAAGGAAGGCCAGAACGCACGACTGGCAGCCAAGCTGACCGGCTGGAAGATCGGCATCGAATCCGCCGAGGCCCATGCCAAGAAGGTCGCCGCCGAAAAGGCCGCCCAGGCTGCGGCCGAGGCTGCTGCTCCGGAAGCCGAATAGGCCGCCGGGCTCGAAGGCGAATGATCTTCAGGGCGCATTATTTCCTGATACGAGCCGCGTCAGCAATGGCGCGGCTCGCTGCGTCTACGCTATCCAGCGCTATGAGTATGCTTGATTGGCGTATGTGGGCTGGCGCAGTGTGCGCGAAATCGCCCACACCAGAGACGAGGTAACACGATCATGGTCGCACGATGAGACAGGGTAGGCTTGCCGTCATCACCAACTGACCACGCCCATGCACGCGCGTGGTCACAGAATAGGAGTAATTAGTGGCGAAACCACGCGTATACGAACTGGCTAAGGTTTTGAATGTCGATAGCAAAACCGTGCTTGAGAAGCTTAAGGACATGGGAGAATTCGTCAAGTCCGCTTCTTCTACGATTGAACCGCCGGTAGCCCGGCGTCTGAAGGCAGAGTTCGCCAAGGACAACGCCAAGGGCGATTCCAAGCCCGTGCAGCAGCGCCGCCCGGCCGCACCTTCGGCCCCGGCTTCCACTTCATCTTCCGCACCGACTCCGGCCGCTCCCGCACGTCAGGCATCGCCTGCCTCGGCACATCAGCAGGCTCCGACTCCGGGTGCACCGACACCGCGTCCGCAGGGCGGCGCACGCCCCGGCATGCCGACCCCCGGCCGCCACGGTCAGAACGACAACCGTGAGAATGGTCGCGATAATCGCGAAGGCCGTGAGAACGGTCGTCAGAGTCGCCCGAACGATCGCCGTAACAACGATCGTCGTAACAACCAGGGCCGTCCGAACAATGGCCAGCCGGTTCAGCATCAGAACAACCGCGGCAATGCTTCGGCTCCGCGCCCGCACGCTCAGGGCGGCGCCGGTGCCAATGGCGGCAATGCCGCTTCAAATGCGATTCCGCGCCCGCACGCTCAGGGCCCGCGCCCGGGCAACAACCCGTTCTCCCGCAAGCAGGGTATGCACACCCCGACGCCGGGTGATATTCCGCGTCCGCATCCGATGGCTCGTCCGACTGCTGATAACGGTCGTGGCGGTCGTCCGGGCCGTCCCGGCCAAGGCCAGGGGCAGGGCCGCGGCTTCCGTGGCGGTCGTCCGGGCCAAGGTGGTCAGGGCGGTCCGCGTCCCGGCCAGTGGGGCCACAACCGTCCGGGTCAGGGCGGCGGCTCCCAGGGTGCCGGTCAGGGCGGCGCACGCGGCGGCTTCCGTGGGGGCCAAGGCGGCGGCAATAACTTCCAGGGCGGCGGTGCACCGAGCAACGGTCCCGCACGTGGCGGCGGGCGCGGCGGGGGCGGGGGGGGGGCGGGAGGACTGGGT
>OGTB01001553.1_pt1 | contig 15006 bp, 7 predicted proteins | sample 1553611 | NCBI WGS metagenome assembly OGTB01 (sample SAMEA2580032, study PRJEB22360) | human gut metagenome | biome: human gut; feature: human-associated habitat; material: faeces | place: Denmark | collected 2008/2010 | reverse complement strand
CCGGTTATCGGCTATGACTACCGCCCCGTCATGCAACGGAGAGTTCTTGAAAAAAAGGTTCTTGACCAGCGGCGTGGAGATGATGGCATCCACACGGACCCCCGAATCGATTATCTCCTGCAAGTTACCCTCCGTCTTTATCACTATCAGAGCTCCCGTTTTCGTCGCAGACATATCGCCGCATGCACTGACTATCGGGTTGATGTATTCGAGGTCCGCCACTTTGCCGCTCCCCTTAAAATCGAATATGCGTCCGAGAAAAGAGCGCTGCCGGTCACGGAACTGATTGCCCCACACCTGCAGGAAACGCCTTATCTCCGGCTGGAAAATGATGACCAAAGCGATAAGACCGACACTGGTCAGACTGCCGATAAGCGACGTCAGCAGCTCCATGTTGAGGGCACGGACGACGATATAGACGACGAAGAGCAACAGGATACCGGAAAGGATGCTCATCGCATGCGTACCGCGCAACACCTTGTACAGGTAATACATCAGCATCGCCACCAACACGATGTCAAGGATATCGACGAATGTTATCCGGATGAAATCCATACCAGCCTCTATTTAAAACACAAAACTAAATAAAAAAACGGGACATGTCAATAACCGCAGCGGGAAAAAGAGCCGGCCGGCAGTCCGGCCGCTTTCAAAAAAACGCCTGCCGAATGAACCGGAACAGAAAGCCGGAGCTGCCCTTTCGGGGCGGCTCCGGCTGCAACAGGTCCGGAATATCCGGATGATATTACTTCGCCGTCTTTACGGGGGCTGCCGGCGCCTTGGCCTTGCGCGACATCAGGTCATAGGAGACCGGCGTCGCAAGGAAGATGGAAGAGAGCGTACCGATAACGACACCGAACATGAGGGCGAATACGAACCCGCGGATAACCTCACCGCCGAAAAGGAAGATGGCGAGCAGCACCACGAACGTCGTAGCCGAAGTGTTTATCGTACGGGACAGCGTATGGTTTATCGCATTGTTGATATTGTCGAACATCGAACGTTTGGGATACAGTCCCATATACTCCCTGATACGGTCGAACACCACCACCTTGTCGTTGATGGAGTAACCGATGATGGTCAGGATAGCCGCAATGAACGACTGGTTCACCTCCATGCTGAAGGGCAGGATGCCGTAGAACAGGGAAAAGACACCGATGGTCAGGAATGCATCGTGGGCGAGGGCGATGACGCTGCCGGCACCCCACTGCCATCTGCGGAAGCGGATGATGATATAGATACCGATGGCGAAAAGGCCGATGAATACCGCGATGAACGAGTTACGGGTAATGTCGCTCGCCACGCTCGGGCCCACCATGTCGGCGGAGATGATACCGTAGGGATTGGTCGCCGTCGAATGGAACTCTTCGAACGTCAGCGGCGTAGCAAAAAGCGGTGCAAGCGCCTCGTACATCAGCCGCTCTACCGTGGTATTCGCATCCTGACTGTCATCATCGTATTTGTACTGCGTAGTAATGCGCTTCTGCATCTGCGCTTCCGAGCCGAACTGTTTCACCTCAAAGCTCTTGTAGGCAGCATCGCCCTCCACGTCGTCCGACATGAAAGTCTGGTCGAGCGCATAGCGGACGTCGTTGTCGGAGATGACCTGGTCGAACCGTATCACGAAGGTACGGCCTCCGGAGAACTCCACGCCGTAGTTGAGGCCGCGGGTCATTAGCGACACGGCGGCTATCACGATGAGCAGCAGCGATACGCCGTATGCCCACTTGCGGATACCGAGGAAATTGACATGCACGTTCTGGAGGAAATTCTCCGACCACTTGTTCGAGAAGCGGATGTTCTTCCCGCGGCTGAGCATGCCCGTAAATATCAACCTGGTGATAAAGAGCGAAGTAAAGAGAGAGGTCAGGATACCGATGATAAGCGTGGTAGCGAATCCCTGTACGGGGCCGTTACCGAATACGAAGAGGACGATACCCGTGATGATAGTCGTCACGTTGGAGTCGATGATGGCCGACATGGCGTTCTTGTATCCTTCGTTCACGGCGAGACTCAATCCCTTGCCGCCCCGCAGCTCCTCTTTGACACGTTCGTAGATGAGGACGTTGGCATCCACCGCCATACCCATCGTCAGCACGATACCCGCGATACCGGGCAGTGTCAGCACGGCTCCGAACGAAGCGAGCACTCCGAACAGGAAGAAGAGGTTCGCAACCAGTGCGATGCTCGCCACCATACCCGCTTTGTTGTAGAACAACATCATGTAAATGAGGACGCAGCAGAAAGCTATCACGAACGAAATCATGCTCGAATTGATGGACTCCTGTCCGAGCGACGGACCGACCACCGCCTCCTGGGTGATGCGGGCCGGCGCCGGCAGCTTACCGGACTTCAGCACGTTGGCAAGGTCCTTGGCCTCCTGAATGGTGAACTGTCCCGAAATGGAGGAACGTCCGTTGGGTATCTCGCTGTTCACCCTCGGTGCGGAATAGACATAGCCGTCGAGCACGATGGCAATGAATTCGCCGATGTTATCGGCCGTCATACGGGCCCAGGTTTTGGCACCGGTAGGCGTCATGGTCATGGAAACCTCGGCAGCAGAGCCTTGCTCGGCGAAATCGCCCTTCGCATCGGCTACTGCGGAACCGTCCAGCGGAGCCTTGCCGTCGCGCGTATTGGCTTTGATGGCATAAAGTTCATAGGTGGTTTCGGCCGGGTCTATCGGTTTCACGCCCCACATGAGTTTCACGTCGCGCGGCAGCAGCATACGTACCTGCGGGGTGTTGAGCATCGAATTGACGGCGGCGGTATCATACGATTTCGCATACCCTATCACCGGGCCGTTCATTATCTGGCCCGTTTCGCTCAATGCAGGGGAGAGTTTCGCGAAGAGCGGGAATTCATCCATAACCGCCTCATCGGCCCCCGTCATGGCAGCGGCATCGGGCCGGTTCTCCAACTCGGCCAGCAGGTCCTGCTCGGCACTCTCCTCACTGACTGCCACTTCGGTAACCTGTCCGTCGGTTATCTCGGTCACATCCACCACCTCGGTATCCTGCAGCGCCTGCTGTTCCTCTCCGGCCGCTGCGGCATCGGAAGCCTTCTGCAGCTCTTTCACCACCGCATTGGCCTGTTCAAGCATCGGGAATATCTCCGTATTATTATAGGTAAGCCAGAATTCGAGTGACGCCGTTCCCTGAAGAAGCTTGCGTACGCGTTCGGGCTCCTTGACACCGGGAAGTTCCACGAGGATACGGCCCGAGGCCCCTATCTTCTGGATATTGGGCTGCGTGACGCCAAAGCGGTCGATACGGCTGCGCAGCACGTTGAACGAGTTGTCTATCGCACTTTCGGCCTCTTCCCTCAATACACGGATGACCTGTTCGTTCGTGCTGGTGGGAGTAATCTTTTCGCGCAGCTCCTGGGTATTGAAGATGAGCGCCAACGGAGCATTGCCCGAAAGGTCGGCGTATGCACGCGAGAAGAGTGTAATAAAATCTTCCGCACTGTTCTTCTGCTCGCTCCGTGCCTGCGAAAGCGCCGCATTGAAGATGGGGTCCTGACTGTCGTTGGACAGGGCCCTCACCACATCTTCGACGGAGATTTCGAGCATGACGTTCATACCGCCCTTCAGGTCGAGGCCGAGGTTTATTTCCCTCTCTTTGACCTGTTTGTAGGTGAAGCCCAGGAATACTTTCTGGGATTTGATAGAGTCGAGGTAAGACTGCTGCCTCTCCTGCTGGAGTTCGACGGGGAACCCTTCGGCATAGCGGGCGGCCTTCTTCTCGATGTTCCGTGCCACGAATGTGAACGAAAGCTGGTAAGCACAAGCGATAGCCAAAATAATCGCAATTGCTTTGATAGCGCCTCTGTTTTGCATTGTAAGTAAGAGTTATTATTTTTTCAGTTAATTGCGTCGCATAAGCCGCAGCCGCACGAGGAGGCTGCAGACACTCTTCCCAATAGTGCGCAAAAATAGATATTTTTTCGTAAAATACAACAGGGTATCAGCCACTATTCGCATCCGGAAGGGGAAAAAGGGAGCCCGGCGGGAGAGAAAAACGGAACGGGGCCGCCCTTCCGGACAGCCCCGCCAACCGATGTCCGTCTGGAACGGACAGTATTTTCTTCAAAACCCGGCCGCGTCAGTTCGCCTGCCGCTCGTCGAGGATGCGCTTTGCGCAGTCGAGTATGGCCGTATCGTCCAATGTGACGACGCCGCCGTCGGGCCCCGGTTCAAAGTGTACACCCACGGTATTGCCGCTCTCGAAATGGCGTCCGCCGAAGTAATTCCTCACTATCTCTACATCCACTCCCAGTTCATCCGCAATACGCTGGGTGCTGCCGCTCGGAAGCTGGTCCTTGATACGGCGCAACTCATTAAAGGTTATTGTCATAGCTATATGGTTTTATGTGAAATATACATCCAACGATTTAAAGATAACAAAAAATTCCGGACTAAAAAAATGAAACGTATCTTTTTTGTCATTCATAATTAACAGCCGTGCAACACGCCCTTCCGAGGAGTATTCCGGGTCTTCATCCATAAGAACGCCGGAGCGGACGGTTTAGTCTGCCGGTGACAGTCCGCATGTCACCTTTTCTGGCAGCGGGACTGACATGCCACCTCCTTTTTGTCAGTTTCACGGGACTTTGCGCGGTTGGCATAAAGATTGAAGTTCTCAGGACAAACCGAAACGGTAAGACGAACGGAAATTAAAGAAATAACTAAAACAATATATCAATTATGGCAAAGATTATCGGAATCGACTTAGGAACAACCAACTCCTGCGTAGCAGTAATGGAAGGCAACGAACCCGTTGTGATACCCAACAGCGAGGGGCACCGCACCACCCCGTCCATCGTGGCGTTCACCGACAGCGGCGAGCGCAAAGTGGGCGACCCGGCCAAAAGGCAGGCCATCACCAACCCGAAGAACACCATCTTCTCCATCAAGAGATTCATGGGTGAGAACTGCGGGCAGGTGAAAGGCGACATCGAGCGCGTCCCCTACACGGTGGTATGCGAGAACAACATGCCGCGCGTGGAGGTGAACGGGCGTAAATATACTCCGCAGGAGATTTCGGCCATCATTCTCCAGAAGATGAAGAAGACAGCGGAAGATTACCTCGGTACCACGGTGGACGAGGCGGTCATCACGGTTCCGGCCTACTTCTCCGACTCGCAGCGTCAGGCCACCAAGGAGGCGGGCGAAATCGCCGGTCTGAAGGTACGCCGTATCATCAACGAGCCTACGGCCGCCGCGCTGGCTTACGGTCTGGACAAGGCCAACAAGGACATGAAGATAGCCGTGTACGACCTGGGAGGCGGTACGTTCGATATTTCCATTCTGGAGCTGGGCGACGGCGTCTTCGAAGTAAAATCGACCAACGGCGACACGCATCTGGGCGGCGATGACTTCGACCACGTCATCATCGACTGGCTGGCAGAGGAGTTCATGAAGAATCACAACATCGACCTGCGCAAGGACCCGATGGCGATGCAGCGCTTGAAAGAAGCTGCCGAAAAGGCGAAAATCGAGCTTTCGAGCTCCACGCAGACGGAAATCAACCTGCCGTACATCATGCCGGTAGACGGTATTCCGCAGCACCTGGTCACGACGCTGACACGGGCCAAATTCGAACAGCTCAGCGACCGGCTGATACAGGCCACCATCGAGCCGTGCCGCAAGGCGCTCAAGGATGCGGGTATGCAGGCGAAGGATATCGACGAGGTTATCCTCGTGGGCGGTTCCACCCGTATTCCGGCCATCCAGAAGGTCGTACAGGACTTCTTCGGCAAGACGCCTTCCAAGAACGTGAATCCGGACGAGGTGGTAGCCATCGGCGCGGCCATACAGGGCGGCGTACTGACGGGCGAAGTGAAGGACGTGCTCCTGCTGGACGTCACCCCGCTGTCGCTGGGTATCGAAACCCTGGGCGGCGTCTTCACCAAGCTTATCGACGCCAACACGACGATACCTACCCGCAAGAGCGAGGTCTTCTCGACTGCGGCCGACAACCAGCCCTCCGTGGAGATTCACATCCTGCAGGGCGAACGTCCCATGGCACGCGACAACAAGACCATCGGCCGGTTCCATCTGGACGGCATCCCCGCCGCACCGCGCGGTGTGCCGCAGATCGAGGTCACCTTCGACATCGACGCCAACGGCATCCTCAACGTATCGGCCAAGGACAAGGGTACGGGCAAGGAGCAGAACATCCGCATCGAGGCCTCCTCGGGGCTTACCGAACAGGAGATACAGCGGATGCGCGACGAGGCGAAAGCCAACGAGGCCCGCGACCGCGAGGAGCGCGAGAAGGTGGACAAGGTGAATGCGGCCGACACCCTCATCTTCTCGACCGAGAAGCAGCTCAAGGAGTACGGCGACAAGATACCGGCCGACAAGAAGGCCAACATCGAAAGTGCGCTGGCCGAACTGAAAGCCGCACACGCCGCAGGCAACGTGGCCAACATCGACTCGGCTACCACGCGGCTGAACGACGCATGGCAGGCGGCTTCCCAGGATATGTATTCAGCCCAGCAGCAGGCCGGCGGTGCACAACAGGGTGCACAGGATGCCGGAACGCAGCACGGTACACCGAACAATGCGGGTGGCAGCCAGAACGACGGCGGCGTGACCGATGTGGAATTCGAAGAGGTCAAATAAGACGGACGATACGCCCGGCCGTCTGCGGACGGTAGAGGGACTCCGTAACCATAGAAACGATTAGACGAAAAGGGACAGGTCATTGCGGCCTGTCTCTTTTTTTTATCGTTTTCCGTGCCCGCGCAACGTCTGCCGGAACATGCTCCGACCGAGCACATGAATCCTCACCGATGCAAAATCCTTTGCGACAAACCTTTTGAATCGTCCCTATGCCACCGTAACGACACGACGGAGCATATAGCGACACGCCGAAAAGCAATCCTGCCCCGACGAAAAGTCATTCGTGCCATGCCTTCCGAGCCATTCGTTTCCACCGCATCCTATGCGGTCTGTCCTCATCCACTCCGATACGGCCCTGCCCTGTCATACCCGACGCCCCGCCCCGTGTCTTTCAGCTCTTTTCCAGCCCTGCCCGACGGGGCGCAAATCGTTCCTGCCACCGCTGCCCGTACAAACCAGCTCTTCCCGGCCGCAGCGCTCCGAGCCCGAACACCGGCCCGAACACCGTACACCCGGCCCGAACAGGAAAAGACGACCGGCCTCCGAACCCCATCGCCCCAAATACGAACATCACCCCGAGCCAAATGCCGTCCCAAACACGAAACATCACCCCGGACATGAAAAAACCTGCCCGAAAGGTGCGAGACCCTCCGGACAGGCGTGTGCGGCCTGGTAAAAACCTCTATTTGTCAATTCCGGTCATTATGAAACGGCCTGCACCGCGTGCCGCCCGCGGCCGGCCGGTTGTCGCACATCCGGACAATCAATAAGTGGCTCCGATAGTGAAAGCCCCCTCGAACGAACCTTTCACGCTGTACAGCGCATCGCTGCCGAAATCGAACGAGATACTGTACGTTTCTCCGGTACGTTTCACCGTCATGGTACCGGTCGTGATACAGGCGTCGCCTTCCACGTTCCCTTCGTTCATCCGCATGTACCAAGTATGCGACCGCGCATACGGTGTTCTGTATCCGCCGCTGATATTGCCGGGAACCAGGCGGGAAGGGTCGGAGTAAATATCGGTACCCACAGTATATGTACCATCCGGTAGATAATACTCGCTGTCATCGTTTTTGTACACGGGCTCCGAAACGAGATAGACGGTTACCAAATCGCCCGAACCGCTGTAGGTTCCTGTGTTCATATCGAACGTCACTCCGTCACTCCAGAAACGCAAATCCCAGAACGCATAAGCCTGTTCTTCGTTCTTGGTCAAATATACAATGACGTAGTTGCCGCCGGTCAGCGTCCCGAAATCGACATCCTCGGCCAGCGTGCTGTCGAACTCGGGTTTTCCCTCCTGCGTCACCGGTATCTCGAACGGGCCGATTCCCTCGGTATCGGCCGTAATGCGCACGGTGCAGCGGCGCGCCTCGGACGAGTTGTTTTCATTCCCGTCAAGCACCTGAATGACTGCCCCTTTATCCGTTTTCACTGCATTCAGCCATCCGGCAGAATCGCCCTCGTCCTCGACGGAGATGTTCCACTCCACGTTTACGGCCTCGATATCTATATAAATCGGATTATGGTCGTTATAGGACAAAGTGAATCCCTCCTCGGGCAGTGCGCCGCCGTCGTAGGAGAGCGTCAGCGAGGGAGGAAGCACCTTCCCCTCCTGCACCACGCGCACCGCCTTCGGCGAAGCGGAACTTTCGCTCGGCGTCACCGTGATGTCGGCGGTACGCTCCGACGTATCCGGATTGTCGGCCGCCGAGACCGTAAAGCCGCCCGCCTTCTCCGTCACGGTAAGCCAGTCGGCCTCCGTCGACGTACTCCACGTAAGGCCTTCGCCCTCGGTCGTGACGGTCACCTCCTGCGGGGCCGCACCCTCCGCACCGAAGGTCAGCGAGGCCGGCTCGACGGTCAGCGAATAAACGACCGGATTGGCATTGCCCTCCTGTTTCACGGTCACGTTCTTGGCCTTGACGTCGTCGTTATCCGTCGGCCGGACGGTGACGGAGGCGGTACGCGCCTCGGCCGCCGGGTTCGCGGCGACCGTAACCAGCAGTTTTCCGGCCGTTCCGTCGTCCACGGTAATCCAGTCGGCCGACGAGGGAAGGGTATATTCCCATTCCACGCCGGTAGCGGTCACGGTAATCTCCTGCGGAGTCGTATCCTCCGCCCCGAAGGTGAGCGACGAGGGGGATACTTCGAGCGATGCGGTGGTTGACTCACCGTCGGTCGGCGAGCAGGCTGCGGCGAGCAGGCAGGCCGCTGCAACGAACAATATCTTTTTCATAGTCGTTTCTGTCGTTTGCAAAGGCTGCGGCAACCTTACCGGAATGCCGCTGCCTTCAGTCATTATACACTTAATTACTTGGCTATGGGCGGTACGATGTACCAACTGACGTAGGTGACGCCGCCGGCCGATGCCATCGGCATGGAGCCGTGAACATGTTTTCCGTCGGGCGATACGTAGCTGATGAAGCCGCTTTCGGGGATGATGATGCCGTAGGTGTCATAGACCCAGTCGGCCATGCTGCCGAGGGAGGTACGGGTGTTCAGGTCGTACACCACGGCGGAGGAGACGCCCAGCGTGCCGATGCCGATGAAGGCGATGCCGTCGTCGGTCACGTACATGCCGGTGGAGTCGCTGTATTCGTCCACGATGATGGTCGTTTCGGTTTCCGTGTTGTAGAATGCGGGCGTTTGGGTGATGCTGAACGACATGCCGCCCTCGTTCGGCTCTTCGGTGCGATAGGTGGTGGCAATCCATTTGCCGGAGGGGCTGATTTTGGTCAGTTCGGCGGTGCAGATGCAGCCGTAGACCTTATGGGTTTTGTACTCGGTGCCGTCACCCATCTGCATGGTGATTTCGGTGACTTCCCTGACGTCTTCGCCGACCCATCTCGGTTTTGCGGTGTTTTCACCGTTGTTTACCCAATAGAGCATGCCGAAGTCGGAGCTTTCCCACGAGGTGCCGTAGATGATACTGCCGTCGGCGGAGATGCCGCGGGCCATGACGCCTACCCATATCTCCTCGTCGCGGTAGTTCAGGTCGAGCATGGGAAGCTCGTGCGGTACGCCGTCAATCCAGAGCAGCGGATGGGTAAGGCCGCCGTTGCTGCCCGATTCGTTCTGGGCAAAGCCGACCCAGTATTTGCCGTCGGCCGAGGTAGCCTGTATCTCCGGACGGAACCTGTAACCGGCCGGTGCTTCGGGAATGAAGATTTCGCCCGAGGTGTCGATGGCTATCTGACCTCCGTTGTAGCCGTCGCTGATGAAGAGCAGTCCCTGGTCGGTGATGGCCATTGTCTGGTGGAGGTAATAGAGCGATTCGGGGAAGGGGCCGAATTCATAGACTTCGTCCGTTTCGGTGTCGACGATGGTCGGCGAGTACTGCCACGAATCGTCCGGTGCGATGGACGCGGTGAATCCGCCCATGTACCTTCCGCTCGGCGACATGACCGCGCCCATCTGGAAAGTTTCGAGCCTGCGGTAGCGGGCGAATTCGCTGTCGAGCGGAAGTTGGTTCACCCGAATCTGCTGCGAAGCCTGGCCCGCTTCGATGGTTATGGTGGTATTCCGTTCGGCACCGGTGCCGTTGTCGTCTACCGTGATGGTGAGCGTCCTTTCGTCTGTGCGTTCGATTTTTACCCACGTCGCGCCGGGCGTGGCCGTCCATTGGGCCGGGGAAGCCTTGACGTCGACGGCGAGCGGGGAGTTCCCTTCGCCGAGGAACGAACAGGCCACCTGGCTGAGGTTCACGTAGTGTACGTTGTCTTTCGTCTCGGTGGTGCAGCCGGTGATGAAAGCGGACGAGCATATGGCCGCCGCAATGAAGTTGAATAAAATCCTTCTCATAGATTTAGTGCGTTTTAGTGGTTATTGAATCGGATGGTATGCATTTCACTACCGTTCATAAGCAAATATACGAATGAAAATCAATAATAATTCCTACTTGTTAGTTAATTTGCATATTAATTATTAGTGAGTGAATATTTAACCGATGCGACACAATGGTCGGAATGTGTTAATTAATTTATGAAGAATGTTGCTAATTTTTCATTTCTGCCGTGTTTCGGGGTAAAATAAAATGACAGACGGGGCAATTCTGAAAAACTGCCCCGTCTGTCATGTCGTGTGAATTCGCATCATTGCGTACGAATATCGAGCGCACCCTTGAACGAACCGGTCACCTTGTAGCCGGCATCGCTGGTGAAATCGAAGGCGATGTCATACTCTTCGCCGTTCCGGGTCACGGTTATCGTACCGCCGGTGATGCAGGCATCGCCCGTCACGGTATCGTTTTCCATGCGGATATACCAGGTACCGCTCGGGAATGTCGGGTGGGAGTAGCCCCAGCGTCCGGCCGTAATATCGCCTGGCTGGAACTCGTATGTCGTGTCGTCTTTGGTGGCGGCTACGGTATAGGTACCGTCGGGGAGGTAGTATTCGTTGTCGTCGTTCTGCTGTATCGGTTCGGTATAGAGGTAGACGCAAAGTTTGTCGCCCGTTCCGGTGAAATTCCCCACGAAATCGTATTCGATTCCCTCATCCCAAAGGATAAAGTCCCAGGCAGTTTTCGATTCGTTGCGGTAGTCGTTGTTTACGGAGGCAATTACCCGATTCCGGGTAAGCACTCCGAAATCGACATCCTCTTCGAGCGTACTGAGGAATTCGGGCTTGCCCTCCTGCGTCACGGGAATCTCGAACGGGCCGATATCTTCCACATTCGTGGTGACCACCACTCGGGCGGTACGCGGGTCGGAGGAAGTGTTCTCCGAATTGAAGATACTGACGCCGATATTGATGCGATTGACTGCATCCCCTTCGATTTTTTCCGCCTGTAACCAATCGGAGCCTCCTGCGTCGTATTCCGTTTTTACGTTCCATTCGATATTGACGGGAACAACATCGATGCTGTATTGGTTTTGCCCCTTATAATCAATAATAAATCCCTCTTCCGGTACGTCTCCGCCGTTGTAGGACATCGAGAAGGAGGGGGGCAGCACCTTGGCCTCCTGCGTCACGCGGATGGCCTTCGGGCCTACCGACTCCGCACTCGGCGTCAGGGTGACGTTCGCCGAACGTTCCGCCGTGTCGGGATTGTCCTGCACCGTGACGGTCAGCGTCGTCTCCCCTTCGGTACCTTCCGTCGCAGAGAGGGTTATCCACTCTTTGGCGGCCTCATCAACCGCGGCGCTCCAGGTAATCCCCTCGCCCGAAGCGGTCACCTTCACGCTCTGGCCTGCGGCACCCTCGGCCTCGAAAGTCAGTACCGTCGGGTCCACCGTCAGCGCATAGACCTCCGGATTTTCGGCGCCCTGTTGGATGATGGTGACGCTTCGGTCTTTTATCCGGTTGTTGTCCTTCGCCTTGAAGGTAACGGCGGCGGTTCGTTGTTCCGCTTTGGTGTTGTCGGCAACGGCGACCGTCAGCTCTTTGTCGGACAGCCGTTCGATTGTCACCCACTCCTTTCCGCTTTCTGCGAGAGAGTATGTCCACTCCACGCCGACGGCCGTTACGGTAATCGTCTGTGGGGCGGTATCCTCCGCTGCGAAGGAGAGCGATGTGGGGGTTACTTCGAGCGAAGCGGTTGTTGTTTCCGTTTCAGTGGGCTTGCATGCGGCTGCCAGTATGCATGCCGCTGCGACGAACAATATCTTTTTCATCATTCATTTGTGTTTTAGGTTATTTTTCCAGAGGCGGTGCAATGTACCATTTAATGAAATTTATCCCCATTGCGGACTCTTGAGCCGATGTACCGAGCATGACGGATCCGTCCGCCGTGATATAGTTGATGTATCCGTACGGGATAATGATGCCGTAGGTATCGTATGCCCAATCTGCTGTGTCGCCGAGGTCGGTTTGTGTATTCAAATCGTAGACTTTGCCGGTAGTTACGCCGAGCGTACCCAAACCGATGAATGCGATGCCGTCGTCGGTGACGAACTGTCCGCCCGATTCGCCGTAGTCCTCTACGATGATGGTCTTTTCGGTCTCGGTATTGTAGAATGCGGCGTAGTGTTCCTGGTCAATCGGCTGTTCGGTTTCCGGGTCGAACTCCTTGCGGTAACGGCCGGCTATCCATTTTCCCGAGGGGCTGACCTGCGTATTCCATGCCTGGCAGATGATGCCGTTCACATAGGTATATTCGTATTCCCTGCCGTCCGGTCTGGTCCAGACACCGGAGACCATTTCCCGGACATCTTTGCCTACCCATTGCGGTGCATCGAAGCCATTGCCATTCCTTTTCCAGTACAGCATGCCGAAATCGTAGTTCTCCCAGGAGGTACCGTAAGCGACTTCGCCGTTGGCGGAGATGCCGCGGGCCATGACGCCGGTTGTAAGCTCCTGCTCTCTGAATCCTTTTTCGGGCATGGGCAGCACTTCGGGTGTACCGTCCGTCCAGAGCAAGGGCCGGTAAAGTCCTTCGCCGCCCTTCTTGTCAACGGCATATCCGACCCAATATTTTCCGTCGGCCGAGGTGGCACTGATGCTCGGTTTGCCTTCGAATCCTGCAGGAGATTCGGGAATGAAGATTTCGCCGTTGAGGTCGATGGCAATCATACCGCCGTTCATGCCGTCTTTGATGAACAGCACTCCCTGGTCGGAAATGCACAGTGCCTGGGTCAGGTAGTAGAGTGCTTCCGGATAGGGTCCGAACTGATGCCATTCGCCGGTTTCTATGTCCACGATGGTCGGCGAGTACAGAAAAGAATCGTCCGGAGCTAAGGAGGCTACGAATCCGCCTGCATATTTGCCGCTGGGCGAGAGCACCGCACCCTGTTGGAATGTATCCAGTTTCCGAAGACGGGCGAACAGGTTGTCTGCGGCGAGCTGCGTGACGAGTATCTGCTGCGAGGCCTGACCCGCGGAGACGGTGATGCGGGCCTCCCGTTCGGTTCCGGAGGTGTTGTCTTCGACGGTGATTGTCAGGCTCTCCCCGTCCTGTCCCTTTTCGGCCGTTACCCAGGAGGCGTCCGGGGCAGCGCTCCATGCGGCGGGAGCTGTGATGACGGAGACCGTCAGGGGTTGGTTGTCCTCGCCCTGGAAGGTACATGCCACCTGACTGAGGTCGATGTAATGGAACTCTTCCTTGTCTTTGGCACATCCTGTCAGTGCCGCGGCAGCCAGAAGGGCGGCGAGGCTTTTGTGCAGATAGTTTTTGTTCATGGTTGGATGGTTTGTTAATTTTTTGCTTAAACAAATTTTCCCCGGGAAAAAAGTACTTTATGTGCGGATACAAACATAATAATAAAATAAAATTAATAATATATGTTGGGAAATTTGCATCTTTTGCCGCGGATGTTTCAAAGATAGTTGTGATGTTGCGGTATTTCTGTGTCCTGTTGCAGGAATATGGGAATAGGCGGGTGTCGTTGTGCAGCTTTTGACATTTCGTTATTTGCTGAGGCGGCGATTTTTGCTGGTAAGTAATTGATAGTTTGTTGTTTATTGTTTGTTTCGGTAAGAACTGGACGAAAAACGGCCGCCCCCTAAGGGGCGGCCGGAATGATGTACGCCCTGCAGGGCGTACATTGCCGGGAATCAACCTTGTACGTGAATCTCGAATTCGCCTTCAAACGTACCGGTCACGCTGTACTTGGCGTCGCTCGTGAAGTCGAACGTGATGGTATAGACCTCGCCGTTGCGCGTTACGGTGGCGGTACCTTCCGATATCAGTGCGTTTTCCGTAATGTTGGACTCTTCGACACGCGAATACCAGCTCCCCTGCGGAAAGACGTAGTTCCATGTTTCGCCGCCTCCGCGTATCTCGCCCGGGTTGAGGCTCGTACCGCCGTCGCCGAAGGCTGTGACGGTGTAAGTCCCGTCGGGAAGATAGTATTCGTTGTCGTCGTTGAGTGTGAGCGGGTCTGAGTAGAAGTAGACGCAGAGTTTCTCGCCCGTTCCGACGTAGTAGTTCGGGTAGTTCGTTTCATCGTAAGTGATGCCGTCGCTCCACAGGCGCAAATCCCAAAGGGTACTTGGTTCATTGCGGTAGTCGTTGTTGGGCTCTACCAGAGCGTAACAGTACGTCAGATTCATGCTGACATCTTCCGTGATGGTACTCAGGAAATCGGGCTTTCCCTGCTGGGATGCCTTGATTTCGAACGGGCCGATACCCTCCGCATCGGTGGTGACCGTTATGGTGGCGGTGCGTGTCTCGGGCGAATCGTTCCGGAGATTGAAGTTGATGGTGATGAGATTGACGGTTTCGCTTTCGTATTTGCTGACCTGCAGCCAGTCGTTGCCGCCCGATTCGTACTGCGTCTTCACGTCCCAGATGACGTTCACCGGCGTGACTGCGATTTGGAAGGAGGCGGAACCCTTGTAGTCGGCGACGAATCCTTCGGCCGGCAGTTCTCCCCCTTCATAGGACATCGAGAAGGAGGGGGGCAGCACCTTGGCCTCCTGCGTCACGCGGATGG
>OGTB01001520.1_pt1 | contig 15248 bp, 19 predicted proteins | sample 1553611 | NCBI WGS metagenome assembly OGTB01 (sample SAMEA2580032, study PRJEB22360) | human gut metagenome | biome: human gut; feature: human-associated habitat; material: faeces | place: Denmark | collected 2008/2010 | reverse complement strand
GCGGGGCTGGGCTGGCTCAACAGTCCTGACGCGGCCATCATCGGCGCACTGATGCTCCTGGTGCCGGGCCTGCTCATCACCAACTCCATGCGCGACATCATTTACGGGGACACCAACTCCGGTATCTTCCGCATTGTGTCCGTGGTGCTGTCCGCCCTGGCCATCGCCTTGGGCACGGCAGCGGCCTGGCAGCTGACCGCAGGTCTCTATGGCCGGACAGGCTCCGCCATCGTCAGCTGGCCGGCATGGGGGCAGGCCATTGCGGTGTTCGTAGGCGGCTGCGGCTTCTGCATCCTGTTCAACACCCATGGCCGGGGCATGGTGCTGTGCATGATGGGCGGAGCGGCCTCCTGGATGCTCTATCTGCTGTGCCGGGCGCTGGGCTGCGATGTATACACAGCCAACCTGTTCGCCGCCCTGCTGGCGGCGGTGTACGCCGAGACCATGGCCCGGGTGCGCAGATGCCCGGCCATGCCCTATCTGGTCATTGCCATTCTGCCCATGCTCCCCGGGGCCGGTGTGTATTACACCATGAGCTTGGGGCTGGAGGGAAAAACCATGGAGGCCGTGGCCAAGGGGCTGGAGACTTTGGGCATTGCCGGGTCTCTGGCAGTGGGCATCCTGCTGGTATCCACGGTGTTCCGACTCGTCACCTGGAGGGGAGAAAAGGCTGGAAAGCGGGCGTAGGCCCAGCCGCCGGCACTTTTATTGCATAAGCGGAGCCGCCGCAGAATGAAAATCCTGCGGCGGCTCTTTTTGCCTTATTTTCTTGCTTTTTACAGGAATTTGTCCAACTCCCGCTCGGCCTTCTCTATTTTTTTGACCTTGGGGGCACGGATCAGGTTTCCCCGGCCCATGACCAGATCGATATGGCGCAGAGCTTTCAGATCCTCCAGAGGGTTCGCCCGGGTGACGATAAGGTCGGCACACTTGCCCGGCTCCAGGGAGCCGGTCTCCGCCCCCAGACCCACCAGCCGGGCATTGCCCAGGGTGGCCGTGTGCAGAGCGAAGGCATTGGAGACATTGCAGAGCTTGTGGAAGTAATAGACCTCCCGCCACATGTCGTAGTGTGTGATGTAGGGGCAGCCCGTGTCGGTGCCCAGGCCCACGGGGATGCCGCGCTCCAGGCACGCCTTGGCGCAGGCAATGATACCGTCCATGACAATGCGGCCGTTATACTGTTCCGTCTCCGATGCACCGGTGACGCTGCGGTCAAACATGGCGTAGGCCAGGGACCCGGCCATGTGTCCCCCGGGCACGGACACCGCCATGTTACCCGCCAAAATCCGGGGGCCCACAGCCTTGCCGGAGAGGATCTTATCCCGCAGGCAGGAGTCCACCGCCTGGATTCCGCCCACGGAGCGCAGGGTGGTCACACCGGAAAGCAGCTCCGTTTTGGCATAGCCCGCGCAGACCCGGAAGGTAACGGCCCGGAGGAGGGCGTTGCTGGTCATCAGGCGGACGGTCTTTTTATTGTCCTTCTGCTTGACGGTGGGCTTTCCCGAGGCAGGCAGGTGGACATGGAGATTAATAAGCCCCGGCATCACATAGCCGCCGGCCAGGTCGATCCTTTCATAATCCGATCCTTCCGTGCCGGCGGGGACGATGGCCTCGATACGGTCGCCGTTTACCAGGACGGTCAGGCCCGACCGGGGATGCATGGTCTCCGTGCCGTCCAGCGGGACACCGTTAATCAGGGCGTATTTCATAGCGCTCAACTCCTATTTCTACATCTCTTCGCAAATATTAAAGGCCCCGGGGCTTACAGTCCCTTGGGATCATAGCTGCCGAAGCCCTCGCCCAGGATCTCGTGGGTGTCGCACACGATGATAAAGGCATCGGGATCGATCTGCTGCACCAGCTTCTTCACCGGAATGATGTAGCTGCGGCTGAAGGCGCACACGATCACCTCCGTGGGCCTGCGGCGGTAGGCCCCCGTTCCGTCCAGAAACGTCACGCCCACCAACACAATATTACACAAAACCCTATTTCTATGTCGGCGGCTTTGCCGTCACGGTATGGGGCGTGTAGCAACAAGGCAGCGTGCTTAGAAAACACGCTGCCTTGCTGTTTATAAAATATGCACTTGAGAAAGCAGTCAAGCCTTTGAGTTTTGGCTGTTTCTTTGTTTTTCAGCAGCTTTTTCCGTTTATAAGCCTTTTGTGGATAGCATTCTCCAGAGTCGCAATATTTTTGATTTCTATGCTTTGGAACAAAGAATGCATTGCACATAGGACAAACCCTAAGCTCCAGTTCGTCATCATACATCAAATTGGCCAACTGGTAAAATGCTACATCAAAAAGGGAATCCGCAACAACATCAATATGAAGCCCCTTTTCAAATGAAATTGAAGCAGCGTGGCCGTCACTTCTTAGATGGGGCGAGAGAGCGTCCCTGCCCCAATGTTGATCTCGTGGGTTGCGCCGTTTTTGGATAGCCAGGTATCTTCCCGCAGCGAAAAATGCCCGTAGGCTTTTGGCGTGGACTGGATGGTAATGGTAGGTCTTGAAAGTGCACTTTCAAAATAGGCGTCATTCAATAGGTCAAATATCTTGTTAAGATACCCCGCCACGCGGTTATAGCTGGTTAGTTCCTTCATGTCATTTCCTCCTTGATTTCGGGGAGCGGACACAGTATAATAACCATGCCCGCTCCGTTGTGAGTTGGTGTGAAGCTCTTTGCCTGTAAGCTTTGGTCGGCAGTCAGGCAAGGGGCTTTTCTCATGCGATGGTAAATCTTCTGCTAGTGATCTGCTTGGTGTACGCCTTGTACACGTCGGGCAGCACCTTCTTGAATGCGGTAGTGTCAAAGCGGTTGGTGAGCACGGAAGTCCAACGGATGATGTACTGTCCTGCCTCCAGCTCCTCCGTGTCCTGCGTCAGCATCTCCTGCTTGATTTCATCCCGGACACTTTCCGCCTCTGTCTTGACTTCTTCCAAAAGCTCCTCCAGTTCCTTCAGCTTCTCCACCTTCATGACCAGATCATTGGTAGACATAGTTTCTTGCTCCTTTCGATTGATGCGGTTTTCCCGTCTGAATATAGGATAACGCATACTGTACCCAGTACACAGCGGGTAAAGCGCACAAACTTTGCAATGAACATTTGTGCGCCTTGCATACTGTACCCAGTTCGCTATCCGTGTTATACTATACCACACAGGGAGGTGGTCAAGTGGGAGGAAAAACTTCTACTGAATCCAAGACGAAATACAATGCAAAAACCTACGATGAAATCAAGGTGAGAGTTCCCAAACATGAAAAGGAGCGGATTCAAGCCTTTGCGGCGTTGCAGGGCAAGAGCCTCAACAGGTTTATTAACGATGCGATCGCCAAGGAAATGAAGGCCGGGGGTGCTTAAAACCAAAAGGTGTCTGTTACTTTATCTATATATGGGTATGTGGCAGGGTGTACTACCGACTAGAAATGCGTATCGATGTTGTTTATAGATCGCTTCCCAAAAAGCGCAAGCAAATCACTTCTAGTTCCGATCGTTGGAGAAAGCGTATTGATGCCGTCTAAAACAGCTTCGGGGAAATATAAAAGGGTGTGAGAGCGAAAAGAGATGATGTACTTCATATCACTTTTTTGCGTATGAATAATGGGGGAAATTGTTGTGAAAAAGATCTGGACAATTATTATTGCAATTTTGACAGTTGCTGCACTCACTGGTTGTGTTAGTATGCTGGAGACAGAAGGCGATTCGCAAAACAAAGAGGACTGCACATATGACAATGTGATTTATGATACGGCGTTTTCACTGGAAAAAAAGGATGGCCTAAGAAGCCGTTACTATGCGTATATAATGTTTTCCGAAAGTGAAAAGAAGTTTGTGTTTTGCTCTCGACTTACTGCGGGAGAAGGAACAAACCGGTACTATGAGGGAACCTATGAGGGGAATGTTGGAGAAGCGATAATCCTGCACACAGAGAGTGATTCGAAGTTGGATGGCGTAAATCTCGACTTCAGTGGTGGGAAGATGTACTATGATGACGATGAATACACATCCACTGATGTGACCACGGTCATATCAAAGGCTGAATTGTACAGATAGCGATATGCTAAGGTCGAAAAACTGGCGGAAAAATGAGATTGCTACTTGACTGTTGCCGCGGATGAAAGTAAAATGCTTTCAGATCTGCAAGTGAGATTCGTGGGTAATAGGCGAAGAATCGGAATATTTTGCGGTTTTTATTCTGATATTTTTTGCAAGCAAATTGCTTTTATTTCAGAGGAGAAAACCTGGAATTGTTCGACTTCCCTCGCCTCCACCAATTTGATTGCAGGTCGAACCCTGGAGCAGTTCGGCGAAAAAGCCATCCGCTCCGCCAAAATCCTGCACATTCGTGTGGGATTTTCCTTTATTATTTACCGCGCCCCGGCAGCTGCACCGCAGGGGCGAGATACACACGACGTAAGGAGGTAACCCTATGAAAGAGGTCAAATCACCAAAAAAGCCTTTGATCTACTACTACGGCATCGTTCTGCTGGTCATACTGATTTTTAATATGGTCGTTGCACCGCTGCTGGAGACTCACCAGGTGAAGGAGGTAGACTACGGCACCTTTATGAAGATGATCGAGGAGAAGAACATCGGCAATGTGGAGGTGGACGACTCGGAGATCGTGTTCACGGATAAGGATGAACAGCAGATCTACAAAACCGGGAAAATGGACGACGCCACACTGACGGACCGGCTCTACGCCGCCGGAGCAACATTTACCCGAAACATCACAGGTGAAATGTCGCCGCTGCTGAGCTTTTTCCTCAGCGTGATCCTGCCCATCGCTATTTTTGCGATTTTAGGGCAGTATATGGCCAAGAAAATGATGTCCCAGGCCGGCGGGCCCAATGCCATGACCTTCGGCATGGGAAAAAGTAACGCCAAGATCTACGTGCCCTCCTCCGGCGGCATCCGCTTTGCCGACGTGGCCGGAGAGGACGAGGCCAAGGAAAACCTGGCGGAAATCGTAGACTATCTGCACAACCCCAAGAAATATTCCGATGCAGGCGCATCCATGCCCAAGGGTGTGCTGCTGGTGGGCCCTCCGGGTACCGGTAAAACCATGCTGGCCAAGGCGGTTGCCGGCGAGGCCGGGGTGCCGTTTTTCTCCATGTCCGGGTCTGAATTTGTAGAGATGTTTGTGGGCATGGGCGCCTCCAAGGTCCGGGACCTGTTCAAGCAGGCCAAGGAGAAGGCGCCGTGCATCGTGTTTATCGATGAAATTGACGCCATCGGCAAAAAGCGTGACGGGCAGATCGGCGGCAACGATGAGCGGGAGCAGACTCTAAACCAGCTGCTCACCGAGATGGACGGATTTGATGGCAACAACGGCGTGATTATTCTGGCAGCCACCAACCGCCCGGAGTCCCTGGATCCGGCCCTGACCCGCCCGGGCCGTTTCGACCGGCGAGTGCCGGTGGAGCTGCCGGATCTGAAGGGCCGTGAGGAAATTCTAAAGGTCCATGCCAAGAAGATCAAGATCGCCGAGGATGTGGATTTCAACAAGGTGGCCCGCATGGCCTCCGGTGCTTCCGGCGCAGAGCTGGCCAACATCGTCAACGAGGCGGCCCTGCGGGCCGTCCGGGACGGTCGCCGCTTCGCCACGCAGGCGGATCTGGAGGAGAGCATCGAGGTGGGCATCGCCGGGGATCAGAAGAAGAACGCCATCATGACCGACCACGAGAAGAAGATCGTCGCCTACCATGAGATCGGCCATGCGCTGGTGGCGGCCATGCAGACCCACTCCGCTCCGGTGCAGAAGATCACCATCGTACCCCGCACCTCCGGGGCCTTGGGCTATACCATGCAGGTGGAGGAGGGCAACCACTACCTCATGACCAAGGAGGAGATGGAGAACAAGATCGCTACCCTCACCGGCGGCCGGGCTGCCGAGGAGGTGGCGTTCGGCTCCGTTACCACCGGGGCCTCCAACGACATCAGCCGTGCCACGCAGCTGGCCCGGAAGATGGTGGGCACCTACGGAATGTCGGAGCAGCTGGGCAACGTGGCCTTCGACGCCGGACACGACGAGGTGTTCATCGGCAAGTCCATGGCCCAGACCCGGCCCTACTCCGAGAAAACGGCGGCGGAGATGGACGGCGAGATCCGCCGCATCATGGACGACGCCTACGCCCGCTGCACCGCCATTCTGGAGCAGTACCGGCCCCAGCTGGTGGAGGTGGCAGAGTATCTGCTGGCCAACGAGACCATGACGGCAGAGGAGTTCGAGAAGGTATTCCGGACGGAGTGAGGCATTGACAGCGCCTTGCTTATGGGGTAAAATAACGGGGTATCCGCCTCCGTAGCTCAGCTGTATAGAGCGACCGCCTCCTAAGGTTGTGCTCTACCAGCTGCCTTACGGGGAAAAGTGATCGTTGCCAGTCTCAATTTAATATAAGTCTCTGTAGCTCAGCAGGATAGAGCGTTCGCCTCCTAAGCGAAAGGCCGTGGGTTCGAATCCCGCCAGGGACGCCAGCAAACACGCCGAAAACCTTTGATTTATCAGGGTTTTCGGCTTTTCTTATTTCTGCGGCTTTTGTGGCTTTTTTGCAAAAAACCTTGGTTTGCTAACATTTGCTAACGAGATTTGGCCTTTTGCTAAGAAAGGCGGTAAGTCAGAGGTTCGATTTTTACCAAAGGAACTTGCAAACATTTGTTAGCAGAAATTAGAGGAAGTTGCAAACAAAATCGCGAATTTGCTAACATCGCTCAAAAATGCTTTCAGAACCTTGCTAACAAAAAAAGTGTTTGGTCACTGTGCAAAGTGGTTCAAACGAAGAAAACCTCTCACAAAGTGAGAGGCGTTCTTCTGAGGGAGGGACTTTATAAAGCTTTTGCCAGCTGCTTGAGCAGTGCGGCAGTTTCGGGATTTTTAAGCAGTTCCAGTATCTTCGCTGCATCACTTTCATCACTTTCAGTGACGGCAGTATCCGCAGTTTTAGGCTCTGTATCTTCAACAGGGTCAGGAGTCTTAGAGGAATAAAAAGCTTCCTCCAATCGCTGAGCGTTTATGCACCGATCCTCGTCGATGATGTGAGAATAGACATCCGCAACCATTTTAACCTGAGCATGACCAGAGTCACCCTGGACTGATTTCATATCGCCGCCATTGAGTTTCAGCTTGTAGGTGATGCTGGAGTGGCGAAGAGAATGGAACACAACATGAGGCAGTCCGTTTTCTTTGATAAGTTTATTGAAAGCACGGTTAATCACCTGACTTTCCATCGGACGGCCATTGCTGGAGCAAAAGACCAGGTTATTGTCGATGTATTCATCTCCAAACAGATCCATCAGCTCATCAATTTCTTTTTTTCTCTCTACCAGCATATAGGCAACTGTTTTCGGCAGGTACACGCGGCGAATACTGGTTTTGGTTTTAGGCTCTTTCAGGACCAGAGCAGTATGGGTACTGGCTATGCAAGGTGGAAACTTCTTAATAACACCTTTGTCGCTCAAATCGTCCAATGCACCTCGTGTAACCCGTTGCAGCTCTTTGTTGACGAATATATAAGCTGAACCATTTTCTATGCTCTGTGGTGCAATATCAATGCAGTCCCAGGTAAGGCCCAGCATTTCGCCAATGCGTAAAGAGCAGGAGAACGCCAGATTTAAGGCAAGGGAGAGGATAGGATCATCACAGACTTCCATAGCCTTGCTCAGCGTTTCGGCAGTCCATATATCCCGTTCTTTATGTTCTTCTTTGGGAAGTGTCGCATTCAGGACAGGGTTACGGCTGATTAGTTCCCAACGCACCGCCTGATTAAAGGCACTGCGAAGTAGCTTGTGAATTTCTCTTACTGTATGCGGGGTCAGATATTCGCTTGTGGGTTTGCGGTTGTTGACGCTTACCGTTTTCACAGAGAGCAGATCACGGTAATACTTATCCATCATCCTTGGAGTGATGTCGGATAGTAACATATCTCCGATAATAGGAGTTATGTAGTTTCTCGCCAGACCACGGCGGCTTTCATATGTTGACATTGCCCAGGTATTTACACCATAGATGGACATATATTCATCGAGCAGATCGTTCAGGGTCTTTGCCGTAGGAATAAAGAAGGTTCCAGAGTCCTGCTCATACTCAATTTGCTTTTTTCGTTTTTTTGCTTCTGCATTTGTGCTGAAGGTTTCCCAACGCTGTCTGCGTTTTCCGTTTTCATCTGTGTAATCATACACCACAGAATATTTGCTTTTACGCTTCACGATAGATGCCATTTTCATTGCTCCTTTCTGAGATTTTCACATAATGAGTTTGCTTTTGATACCAGGCTTCAAAACTGCTGGTAATGATACGAATTCTTCGATCAATCAAGGTCGTCTCAAAATAGCCCCTTTTAACAAGGTCATAAGCTGTGCCAGATTTCAGCCCCAAAAGATCCGCCATTTCCGGAACTGACATCGTAGTATGCCTCCATTTCTCTCCGGGCGGTGTACCATCCACTTTTTTATAGTGGAACTGGCCGGCATACCAATCTTCAAAGCTATCCAGCATAACTCTCATTCGTCCGGCCACTTGAATTGTTTTGAAATAGTTCTTTTTAACCAACCAGTAGGATTCTACTTTACCAAGCCCAAGCATTTTGCCCATCTCTGGTACAGACATACTGGTCTTTACTCTTTGTTTTTGCATGGCTTTTGCCTCCTCTATAAAGTTTTTCTTGCTATGGCCTCATTGTAAGAGAAAGCAGAAAAAAAGTTAAGGATGTCGATTTGGAGATCGGCATCCTTGACAAATCATTCATCTGCGTGATCCAGCCAGTCATCAAAGCTCTTTTTGGAAATGCGGATATGACCGCCGACTCTGACGCTGTGGAATACACCCTGTTTTACCAGATTATATGCTGTGGGACGACTGATACCCAAAATGTCCTGAATCTCATCGACCGTATAGGTTCTTTTGTCATAGCTGACAGGATTTTGTTCATTAAAGCGGTTCAATTCCGCAATTCTTGCTTCAAACATAAAAACGCCTCCTTTATCCGGTAAGTGGCCTTACGGAGCCTCCATTTCCTCCGGAATATGAATATCTAAACTAACTTGCAGAGCATCATCAATCGCTCTCATTTCTTCGCGAGATACGCGCCCAATGTACGATAAAACACGCCTTTTATCAATCGTTTTAATTTGCTCCAGCAGAACAACAGATTTCAGTCCAAGCTCTGGAACGCTCTCCAGTGCATAGTGTGTGGGCAGCTCCTTTTTCTTAATCCATTTACTGGTGAGTGGAGCTACGATCAAAGTGGGGCAGAAAAAATTCCCCACATTGTTTTGAAGAACCAGGACAGGACGGGTGCCGCCTTGCTCTGATCCAAAATAAGGGTTCAAATTGGCATAATATAAATCCCCACGCTTATAAATCCAATCTTCTTTCATGTTCATCCTCCTATGTTTTGAGATTTGATTATGTAAGAAGGAGGCTCTGCAAATTACAGAGTCTCCTTCAATTTAGCGCCTGTTTTATCCCTTACTTGTCCACGACACCCCAGGGATTTGGGTAATCATTAAGCCGCAGGTGGCTGGCCTGCTTCTCAGGAGTTTCACCTCCACTTCGTTTGGTCTTACCCATGGCCTGCGACGGTTATTATCACGCTCGGACTATGGCTGTAAGAGAGCTTTCCTCCTTGTTATGCCATGACCGGATGCCATCCGATGTATTCCAGCCTGATATATTTCTGATAAACCGAAAACTCATCTATACAGCAAAAATGGGTTGGCCTGTTATGCGAGTGGCAGCTCTCAGAAAATATACCGCTGATGTAGCGGCTATTACGCCCAAAGAGGATCAAACTTAATGATTCGTATATGAGGTTGTCAAGGTGCAAGTGAAAGGATTTCCCTCTCACTTGCTACTGCCACTTTTTTAGAAAATCGCAACCAACTTTTTTATTTTTTCTTCAATTTTTTTCAATCGCTTATCTGCGGCTTGCCGAGTAATACCATATCGTTGGGCTAAACAAGTTGCATTTGGTATTTTCATTTCATAATAGGACAATATAAAATCTCGTTCTGCCGGACTCAGTTTCAATAGAGCTTGGTGTAAATCCTCAAGAAGTAAATTCTGAATAGCTTGTTCCGCAGTATCAACAGATTCATCCACAAACAAATCTGTATCCTGATAACCTTCCTCTGTGCCGTCACGATCTCCCACATGAGAAGCCGGGAATATAGAGCGACTTTTCTCATGTTCCTGGAGATAGCGGCTGTGGCGGTCCTCCTGTTGGTATTTTTCAAAATCTTTGCGAGAACATTCCATGATAATGCGGTCATCTTCATCACGGAACATTTTGACTGTTTCAACAAAAAAGCGCCCAGTAAAGCAACCATTGCGGCGTGCCTTACTGAACGCTGAAAAACTGATTTCCTCCCATTCCTGTGGGCTGTTATTTTTCCAAATGAATACTCTCGTCATATCCTTTCCTCCGTTCAAATTCTTGGTAGTCAGCGAATTTGAACGGTGTCATGGATATTTTGCTATGTACGCCTCCCAGCGCATACCGGCCTCCTAATACCGGGCAAAGAAAAAGGCCGGAAGTGTTTTCACCTCCAGCCATGTTCCTGCCGCCATATTGCAGCAGGAATGAAAAAAGCCCGGTTAATGCCGGGCCTTATGTAGAAAAGTATTCAATTTAGCGCATTCCTGCCACTATAACAAGTATAGCAGGTCGGAAGTCGGAAGGGAGTAGGGATTAGGTCGGGGATTTGTCGGGATTTAGTCGGGATTTAGTCGGGGCAGCTCCTCCAGGACTTCTGGAATAGAATATCCAAACAAGCAAACAGAAAATAAATAGATGGCTTCTCGTTTTCGGTCATAAAAGACACTGCGCTCTATATTTAGTTCTTCCAGCAATTCTTTCTCTGTACTGTTGAACCGATAGATAAATTGCTTAGTCAAAATTTCATAGTAAAGTTCTCCTCGATCCGGATACCGTTTCAGACGAAGGAGTGCACGGTCAATAATATTGACCAGCATTTGATTTTGAACAAGGCAGCAAACTTTTTCTTCAAAGGCTTGCAGTTCAATATCTGGTGCAAAATTTTCAAGATAGCAGAGGCCAGACTCTATATCTTGTTCTCCCATAATCCAAGCAGTTTCTTGTAATTCTTCTGCCCGTTCACTCAGAACCCAGACTACATCACGGTAAATCTTTAGAATCAGCTTACTTCTATGAAACGCAGCGTCGCTGTTAAGCCCCAAAGCTGTTAGCCTGCTGTTACATTTTTGGATTGTTGTGCTTTCTTTTCTCATAGAACATCCCTCCTTGTTCGCAATATTGCGAACATATTAGGTACAAAATAGCATAGCAGAGGAGCGTGAGAGAGGGCAGTGCCTCTCTCTATTCCCCCATTTGGTTATATCAGGTTTCTGGATTTTAGACGAATCTGCATTGCTTGCTTGGAAACCTCAAAAATATTTGCCATTTCAGCAATGAGCTGTTCATCTGTCCGGCCTATTTTAAGCCGGTAAAAACATTTTTTGATCTGCGGTAAAGGCATCAGCAGAGCAGAAGCCAGAGTATCCGCCTGACGCTCAATTATGCCATGACTTTCGTCGGAAGAAACATTTCCGTTATAAGCAGCAACATCTCCAGTACCGGAGTACAACTTCTTATGTAGTACCCAATGAGCCAGCTCATGGGCACAGGTAAAACGGAGCCGCCCTAATTTTGACGGATCACAAAGCCGTTCATCAATTAAGATTGTACCGGCTCTTACTGCAATCATTCGATACTGTCTCTGTATCTGGTCATATAAGACAACAGCACCGTCATCGAAAATTGTTTCCCCTAATATCTTGGGGTTTTTTCTTAGTGTATGAAACTCCAGGATTAGATCAAACTTTGTCTCGATAATGGTTTCGATTGGCACAGGACATGGTTGCCCGGATAGCAGAGAGGGATCATATTCCATCAGGATTTTTCGCCCTACTGCCTCGATTGCTTCTGTACGGATTTGTGGAATTGACAAAGCTCTCCCCCCTATCGTTTACGCTCCTTTAGCATTTTCATAAATGTCTGCCATTCTTCATCGGTAGCATCTACTTCTTTTGCCACACGCAAGGCTGCCCGAACAATATCTTTTTCCATGATATAGTCTGGCAAATCAGCAGATACTGTATTGCGTGATTTTGCAGCCAGATCCAAAAGCAACTCATGTTCTGATTTATCCAAATTCAGAAAGGCAGAGATGCGTTCCACAAAATCTCCATTGGGTGCAGGACGGCGGCTTTGCTCAATATCACACAGATAACCGTAAGCAATATTCAAATGCTTGGCTGTATCGCGTAAATTGAATTTGTGCGCCTTGCGTTTCTCGGCTATAAATGATCCAAAAGTTATATTGCCCACAGCATTCACCTCTCATTTGTTCGACGAACTGCGAACATCTTGCTTATATTGTATATCGAACATCTGTTCACTTCAAGGATAAAAATTTCATTTGAAAAGAGGTGTTAAAAATCAATAACACCTCTTTTGCGCTATATAAATTCCTGAGCGATTTGCTGCATTTCCGTAATGCACTCTTTGGGAGAGAGAATTTTTATTTTCCCTTTGAATTTGAATATCCAGCCATAAAAAGTTCCACTGGGGTTCACTTCAATTTTGGCTGTGAAGTGTGTATCATCATACCTATCAACAGCAGCATCTTCTCCATAATGATCTATGATTACTCTCATCAATTCGTTTTCACATAGAAGGGTTACTTCCTTCGATGACTCCGATGTAAACATATCAACCATTTTATTTGTATAGGAGGCTACATCAAATCCCTCTATCGGCATAAAGTAAGTTTCCAGATTTTCTACACTTGTTAGCCGATCTACACGGAAGTGAGCAATTTTCTGATGCTTCAGAGAAAATCCAATCAAATAGTAATGGTCATTTTTCCATTCAAGCGCATAAGGATTTACGACATAATAATATCCATCATGCTTTAAGATTTTCTTTTTTTCTTGAGTATATTCATAGTATTGGAACCGAATTTGCTGATGGTTTCCAATCGCTGTTTGGATATTGTCAATGATGTAGTAAACCTTTTCATTATGCGGTTTGACACGGCTGGATAAAGCAGCAAATTTTTGAAGCTGCTTTGCCTGATGTAGACTGGTCAGACGGCATAATTTCTGCACCAGCTCCTCAGACTTCTTGGCAGAAATGATCTTCGAGGATGCTACTGCGTCTGTCAGCATTTTCAGTTCTGGATACTCAAACAGGCGGTTTCCCATAAAATATTGGTTTTGGGTACTCTTAACCACCACAATATCAATCCCCGCATCGATCAGCGCATTGGTATCTGCGTAAACAGTCTGCCGCACTGCCTGAATTCCTTTTCCATTCAGATGGGCAATGATGTCAGATACTGTGGCGGGATGGTTTTCATCGGTCCGCTCATAGAGAAACCGGAGTAATTCCAGTATCCGCATATTTGTTGAATTCTGCATACTTCACCTCCTCGATTCTTAAAATGGCCTATTTTGTATGGTGTCCAGCCCCAAAGACCAGAAGCAGGGCGACAGCACAGAGAAGCAGGCCGATCCAATTTCGATCTATAATCAGCTTGATCACCGCCACAAGCAGAAGTCCGCCTACCAGGAGCACAACGCCATTCATTCAGCGTCCTCCCGAAGCATAGTTTCCCATGTTGATGTCCAGCACCCCTCTGGGCGGCTGGATCAAGGCATCTTCATATTGGCACTTCCACTGGATCTCCCGGCACATCTGGCCATCCGCCACGCCGTCTATGGTTTCCCCATCCTCAATGGGGTTATCATGCTCCAGAATATAGGACGCTGCATTATAGGCGTGGTTTACCACCCAGTTGGGGTCCATGCCGTGGAAGTGGTACTGGAGATCCGGCAAAAACAGGGTGCTCATGCCCACCGTGTCGATGAGCATATCCTCCGTGCCCTCGATGTTGAAGAAACGGACATTGACGCCAAAGCGGATGAACCGATCCGGCCCCTCAATCTGATGGGAGCGCACATCCTCTGCCAGAAACAGCTTGCCGCAGTTCTGGAAATAGAACGCCTCACAGGTGGGGTACAGCTCTGCCAGAGCCTCCAGAAAGTCGGCATCCAGGTTGGCACGCTCCAGCGCTGGAAGCGCCGCAGTCAGCATATCGGTGGCCACCACCTGATATTTGCACTCCCGGAAGATCCGGTCACGGTCCTCCTGGCAGTCCCACATCTGGCTCATCAGAAAGGCATCAAAGCCTTTGCCCTTGAACTTGTCGCATTTCATCACCATCAGCTGTACCGGGCACTTGCCGTCCTGAAATTCCGCGACATGATCCAGGGCGGCAAAGCCGGCCATTTTCTTATCATAACAGAAGCACTCTGTTGATCCGATGTGCTTCTCCATTATGGCAGTCATTTTTTCTTTATCCGGCATTTCTACCGGCTCTTTGAACAGCATCTGAATGAGATAGGGACCTCCGGGCTGGGGGCCTTTTTTGTCGTCCAGATTTTGCTGGAAAGCTTTATTGCTCATTTGGGTTCCTCCTTCTTTTCTGGGAACAGTTTCCACCGAAACTCCAGCTCTTTCTGGACAAACTCTTTCGGCAGGCCGCGGGGGTTGGCGATGAGATACCATACCCGAAAGGTGCGCTTCTTCGGATCTGTTTCCTGCCGGTAGAGCTGATAGCCCGCCTCATCCTCCTGTGTCCACTGTCCTGTCTGCCGCTTGGCCTGCACAAAGGGTTCCACCACCTGGTCCAGTTCCTCTCTGGTGCGGCTTGAGGCCCAGGCTTGATCCACATCATTGGCGTGGGAGAGGTGGAACAACATCGAACCCATCCAGTTCTTTGCCTTGTGTCCAGGCGTTCCGCGCAATTCCGCCTGACGGCGGTACTCCTCCATCTGCTCCGCCGTTCCGTACCGTTCCACCATCTGCTCCCGCACATAGATGAACCAGCTGTAGTCCTCCGCCTCGGTGAAGGGGGCGCAGACCGGCTGTAATGCCTCCACGGGGTCTGCCTCGAAGCGGTCGATGAAGTCGAGGTAGTTGGCTTTGACCAGGGGCAGAAAGGTGTCCAGCAGCCCGGTGTTCAGCCGCAGGTCCTCTGTCAGCATCCGAAAGAATGAACCGCCTGTTGTGGGTTCAATTCTGAAAGAGTAGAGGTAGTCATCTCCCTGCTTTATGATACAGCTGAAGCCCACCTCCACATTCCCATGGCCGATTTCGTAGTCTATGTAATTGTAGCGGCTCCGGTCAAACCAGATCTGATAGGTCAGCCCGTTTTTCATTTTCT